>Ga0182030_10000672_pt1 | contig 66072 bp, 44 predicted proteins | sample 812S3MmetaG_FD_121299 | JGI IMG/M metagenome (GOLD analysis project Ga0182030, IMG submission 121299) | Permafrost microbial communities from Stordalen Mire, Sweden - 812S3M metaG (Illumina Assembly) | ecosystem: Environmental > Terrestrial > Soil > Wetlands > Permafrost | place: Sweden... | reverse complement strand
CCCCGGCCGCCGCGAAATCGGCCACGGCGCCCTGGCCGAGCGTTCGCTCGCGCCGATGGTCCCGCTGGACACCTATCCCTACTCCGTCCGGATCACCAGCGAGATCATGGAATCCAACGGTTCCACCTCGATGGCCAGCGTCTGCGGCGGCACCCTGGCCATGATGGATGCGGGGATTCCCCTCATCCGCCCCGTCGCCGGCATCAGCCTGGGCATTTGCACCGAGCACGACGACACGGATCGGATCACCGAGTACCGGCTGCTCACCGACATCATCGGCTGGGAGGATGCGTTCTGCGACATGGACTGCAAGATCGCCGGCACCGAGAAGGGGATCACCGGGTTCCAGCTCGATCTGAAGCTGCGCGGCATCCCGCTCTCGATCATGACCGAGACCGTCGAGCGCGCCCGGGTGGCCCGCCTTCATGTGCTCGAGGAAATGGCCAAGATCCTGGCGGCCCCGCGCAAGGAGCTGAGCAAGTACGCCCCGCGCATCGAGACCATCAAGATCAACCCCGAGAAGATCGGCGCGTTGATCGGGCCCGGTGGCAAGAACATCAAGCGGCTGGTCGAGGAGTCCGGTTGCGAAATCAACATCGAGGACGACGGCACGGTCAACATCTACTCGGTCTCCGAGGAAGGGATGAAGATCGCCCGCGAGGCGATTGGCGGCATGACCGCCGAGGCCGAGATCAACAAGATCTACCGCGGCCGCGTGGTCACCATCAAGGACTTCGGCGCATTCGTCGAGTTCCTGCCGGGCAAGGACGGCCTGGTTCACATCAGCGAACTGGCCAACTTCCGCGTCAAGCAGACCGAGGACATCGTGAAGATGGGCGACGAGATCTGGGTGAAATGCCTGGGTGTCGATGAGAAGGGCCGTGTGCGGCTCTCGCGCAAGGCCGCCATGGCCGATCGCGACGCCCAGTTGGCCGGCGAGACGGCCGCGCCCGGCGAGGCTGCTGCTGCCGCCCCCGAGGCGGCGACCGGCGATCCCGCGCCCGAGGAGCCGCGCCGCGAGGCGCCGATGGAGCCGCTGGCGCGCGAGCCACGGACCGAGCGTCCCGACCGCGGTGGCCGCGGCGAGCGGCCGGACCGTGGTGACCGCGGCGAACGCCCCGAGCGGGGCGAGCGGCCCGCGCCTGATGCGGGCGAGCGCAGTGAGGTGAGCGACCGGGGCGAGCGTGGTGGTTATCGTGGTGAGCGCGAACGGTTCGCTGCTCCCGACCGCGGCCCCCGGCCCGACCGCGGCCCGCGGCCGGATCGTGGTGACCGTGGTCCCCGGCCGGAACGGACCGCCCCCCCCGAACGGTTGGATCGCCCCGAGCGGTCTGACCGGGCCGACATCGCCGAGCGTCCCGACCCGCGCGATCGTCCCGCCCGCGCTGAATACACCGACCGGGGAGAGCGTGACGACCGCCCCTCGGATCGCGGCGAGCGTCCCGTCCGTGCCGAGTACTCGGATCGCGACGAGCGCGGTGACCGCGGGGGGCGTCCGGAACGCGCTGGGCGTCCGGAACGGAGTGAGGCTCCTGCCCGCCCGGACCGTGGTGCCGCCCCTGATCGGGGTGCGCGTTCAGACCGCGGTCCCCGGCCGTCCTACGAGGATCGTGGCGAGCGGGTGCCGCGCGCCGAATACAGCGACCGTGGCGAACATGCTCCGCGCGGTGATCGGGGTGCCGACCGCCCCGACCGTGGTCCCCGGCCCGCTTACGAGGATCGTGGCGAACGCAGTCCTGACCGTGGCCCTGACCGCGGCGAGCGTGCCCCGGACCGCGGCGAACGCGCCCCGGACCGTGGCGAACGCGCCCCGGATCGTGGCGAGCGCACCCCGGACCGCGGGGAACGCGGCCCCGACCGTGGCGAGCGCCCGGGCCGGTATCCCCGCTCCGACTTCCGCCCGCGGGACTGATTAGGCGGACGTAAACAGAAAGGCGAGCCCTCAGCGGCTCGCCTTTTTTTGTGTCGGCGCCTGGTGGAGGCCCGAGCGCAGGGGGATTGCCGATTACCGGATCTTCTTGGCCTCCAAGCCGGCCCGGATTGCCGCGAGCTCCTTCTTTTTCTCCGGGCTCACCACGGGGTACCGGAGGTCGAGCGATTCCAGCGCCTGGACCACCACCTCGGCGACCACGAGGCGGGTGAACCATTTGTTGTCGGCCGGCACGACATACCAGGGGGCGTGGTCTGTCGCCGTGTGACGGATCATCTCCTCATAGGCATCCATGTAATTGTCCCAGGACTGGCGCTCCTTGATGTCGTCCGGGGAGAACTTCCAGTTCTTGTCGGCATTTTGCAGCCGCTCGAGGAGCCGCGCGCGCTGTTCCTTGCGGGACACATGGAGGAAGAACTTGCGGATCACGGTCCCGTTGCGGGCGAGGTGGCGTTCAAATCCGTTGATGTCCTGAAACCGCTCCTTCCAGATGTTGTCCGTGATCAATGGCGCAGGCAGCCTCTGGCGTTCGAGATAGTTCGGATGGACACGGACCACGAGCACCTCCTCATAATACGACCGGTTGAAAATCCCGATATGCCCCCGCTCCGGCGTCGCTTTCGCGGTGCGCCACAGGTAGTCGTGGCTCAGTTCCTCGGAAGAGGGTGATTTAAAGGAGCAAACGCCGCAGCCCTCGGGATTGATGCCGGACATCACATGCTTGATGGTCCCGTCCTTGCCCGCGGCGTCCATCGCCTGGAAGACCAGCAACAGCGACCATTGGTTCTGCGCGTAAAGCAGATCCTGGAGCTCTCCGAGCCGCGCGGTGCCTTCATGGAGCCATTCCTCCGCGGTTTCCTTGGAATCCATCTTCCAAGTGTCGGCCGGGTCGTGGTCCTTGAGGCGGAATTTCGGGTCGTCCGCGATGCGGTAGTGCCTGGCCAGTTCTTTCCTTTTCATCGATATCTCCGAACTTGGGCCCGCCCGGAAACCGCTGGGGTGTCCGGTCGGGGTGGGTTTGCTGTTCAAGCCACTGTACGGCCTCGCGCGAGGGGGGCAAGCGAAAACCCCACCACCCCGTTCAGGCACGGACAGGATGAACAGGGTGGGGGGCGGTCACCGGGGCCGGACGACCGCCGGCGACCGTAGCGCGGACATTCTTGTCCGCGGTACCGCCGGCGACCCCGCGCGGCGGGTGCCGGGGCTGGGCGTGCCGGCCGTAACCCTTTCAGGGTAAATGACTTGATATTGCGCCGCACCCAGGGTAGCGCTGGGGCGCAACCCTGGGCTGTGGGGCGTAATGCCTTTGGGATTGTGGCGTCCCGGCGCGACGGCGGAGTCAGCGCGCGCGTCGTCCGAATTCTGCCCGAACCGCCGGGGTCCACGTCGACGACCAATCACCGCTTCGGGGTTCAGAGGCCCGTCGCCGACCGTGGGGCCGACGGTGTTACTGACTCCAGACCGACGTTATTGGTCGCACTCTCCGGCCCCTGAGGTTGCTTGACTCACTCCCCCACAGTCCTGAGACTGGGGCTTCCCGGAGGTGCCGGGGGGGCGCGGCGACGACCCGAGAACAGGAATTTCCAAGCAATGAGAACCACCCGGCTTCTTCACCATCCCCACGCGGCGCGCGCGCTGGTGTTCATGCTCGCGTTCGTCCTTTCCCCGCTCCCTCCCGGCGGCCATCTGTTGGCGGCCACCGCGCGCCAGGAGGTTCTCACCTTCGACGCGCGGCCGCTGAACCGGGTCGATCTGAGCCACCCCGCCGAGGCGGCCCGCCTCTGGGACACGATGCATTGTCTGGCGGCGCTGCAGGGGCTGGCGAACCGCGCCGCGCCGCGGTTCTACCTTTTCTATTGTGACGCGTACGGCGTGGACACCGACCAGTTCTGGTTCGATTGGCTGCGGGGGGAGGATGGCTGGCTGAGATCCTCCGCGACCCGTCCGGTCGCCTCGCTGGAGGAGGCGGTCCGGCTGCTGCGCCCCGTTTTCAAGGGCCTGGTGGTGTATGACGGGGCGGTGCCCGCCACCGCCTGCGCTGCCTCCACGGCGGCCGGGTGCGAGGATTTGCTCCCGGTCCGGTTCGACCCCACACCCGGCTCGGTTTATGACCTGCTCGCCCGCCGCCTGGAAATCCCCGTGCGGCTCTGGCTGGTGAACCCGGACGGCACGCCGCGCTTCACGGGCCGTGGGGTTATCCCCGACTCGAAGGAGCCCACAACTGGCAGCGCGAAACTGGATGTCTGCCGGTGGGCCATCGCCCGCTACCTCCGCGAGCCTCGTTGCGCCCCCGGGGTGGCCGCCTATTATGTCGACGCCTTCTGGTTGCAGCACCCCGGCGGCAATCCCTCGCTTCACACCCTTTGCAACCACGATTATTTCATCGCCCGGCGGGCCTTCTTTTTCGATCTGGGCCCGTGGGGCGATGAGCCTGCCAACGACGATCCGGGCACACCCGCGGGACGGGAACGCGGGGTCTTTCTCAGCCTGCTGCGTGCCTTGTACGACCGCGCGGACGGTGGTTTGGTGCAGGTGGGCGGGTTCGTGCCGTGGCCGTTCAAGTACACCAGCCATTCGCAGCCCCCGGGCCGGCATGACGGCGTTGCGACCGAGTGGGAGTTCGCCCGGTTGATTTCCCAGTTCAACGGCTACATGGAAGCGGACGCCGCCGGGCACAGCGCCATGGCGAACGCCTCCTTCTTCCGGTTCTACCCGCTCGCAGAACGGTATCCGCAGCCGAATCCAAAACCGGCGCGCGCGGAATGGGCGCGGCGCGGCTGGCTGGACGCGGATGGGAAGGTCGCGCCGCGGCTGTTCGTGGGCCACTACGTCGGGGATTACGACGCGCCCTCCTGGCTCTACAAGGCGGTGCCCTCCTTTTTCCGCGACCCAGAGCGCGGGAAGGTGCCGCTCGGCTGGGCCTTTGACCCCAGCCTCGCCGACCGCGCGCCGCAGGTGCTCGCCTACGCCTACCGCCACGCGAGCACGAACGACTTCTTCATCGCGGGGGATTCGGGAGCCGGGTATCTGAACCCGCGCGCCCTCACGGTGCGGCCCGACTCGGGGCTCCCGTCCGGTCTCGCGGCCTGGACCGAGCACTGCCGGACGCAATACGCGCGGTGGGACATGACCATCACCGGGTTCATCCTCGACGGTTCGGCCGGCGCCTCGACCGCGCGCGAATTCGCGGCCTACCGTTCGTTCAGCCCGGATGGTGCCGGGACGCATTACGAGGAGCACCCGGCCGTCCACGACGGCCTCGCGACCTGCCGGGAGACCGACCTGCCGGATGATGTCCGCGCCGCCGCCCGGGTGCTGATCGATCGTGCGAGGCACATTGGCGCTGCCCCCGGGTTCTTCTGGGCGCGCAGCATTTTGCGCACGCCGCGGTGGTATGCGGAGTTGGCGGAGTTGCTCGCCGCCGAACCGGTCGCGACGCGGCCCATCGTGGTCGATCCCTACTCCTTCTTTGGGTTGATTGGGGTGGCGAAGGGGACCCCGTAGCGCCGGCGTCCTGCGGCGTGGATCTGGGTTTGCGCGGGTGGCCGGGACCCCACGCGCCAGACCTCCACCCCCCCCCGACCGGGTTCCGACAGTAGAATTGCCGCTTCAGGATCACATTCACATTCGCTTTCGCTTTCCCGGTCCGCCGGGTATGCTCCGCGCCCAATGGATTCGCCGCCATCGGATTTGCTGCCGTTGTTGAAGCAGTATTTCGGGTTTGCGTCCTTCCGGCCCTTGCAGGAGGGGATCATCCGGGACGCGCTGGCCGGCCGGGATGTCTTCGCCCTGCTGCCGACCGGGGGCGGCAAGTCGCTTTGCTTCCAGCTCCCGGCGCTGGTCCGCTCCGGTCTCACGGTGGTGGTTTCGCCGCTGATCGCGTTGATGAAGGACCAGGTGGACGCGCTCCAGGCGGCCGGTGTTCCCGCGACGTTCCTGAATTCCTCGCTCGCGTCGGGGGAATCGCGCGGCCGTCTCCGCGGCCTCCACCAGGGCGAGTACCGCCTGCTCTACGTGGCGCCCGAGCGCTTGATGCTGTCCGGGTTCATCGAGGATCTGGCGCGGTGGAACGTCTGCCAGGTGGCGGTGGACGAGGCCCATTGCATCAGCGAATGGGGGCATGATTTCCGGCCCGAGTACCGCCAGTTGGCCCAACTCCGCGAGCGCTTTCCCGCCGTTCCTTACATGGCGCTCACCGCCACCGCCACGGAGCGGGTCCGCGGCGACATCGTAAGCCTCCTCAGGCTCCGCTCGCCCGCCTGCTACGTCGCCAGCTTCAACCGGCCGAACCTCACCTACCGCGTGCTGGCCAAACACCAGCCGTACCAGCAGTTGATTGAGTTTCTCCGCCGCCGGCCGCGCGAGAGCGGCATCATCTATTGCCAGGCGCGGAAAATGGTCGACAGCGTTGCGGAGCGGTTGTCGGCCGACGGGGTGAAGGCGCGTCCCTATCATGCGGGCCTCACGCCCGCGGAGCGGAACACCCACCAGGAGCTGTTCCTGCGCGACGAGGTGCGGGTGATCTGCGCCACCATCGCGTTCGGGATGGGGATCAACAAACCGAACGTCCGGTTTGTGGTGCATTACGATCTGCCGAAAAACCTGGAGGGTTACTACCAGGAAACCGGCCGCGCTGGTCGCGACGGCCTGCCCTCGGAATGCCTCCTGCTCTTCAGCCCCGGGGATGTGGCTAAGCAGACGGCGTTCATTGACGAGAAACCGGACCCGGCCGAGCAGCAGAACGCGCGGCGGCAACTCCAGCAGATGGTGCATTATGCCGAGAGTTCCACCTGCCGCCGCCTTGAACTCCTCGGCTACTTCGGTGAGGATTTCGAGGCGTCCGAGTGCGGCGCCTGCGACAACTGCCTCTCGCCCCGGGCGACCTTCGACGGGACGGTGGCGGCGCAGAAGTTCCTGTCGTGTGTCTATCGCGTCCGCGAGCGGACGCGCCACGGCGTGGGGATTAACCACATCACCGAGATCCTCACCGGCGGGGAGAGCGAGAAGCTGCGGCGCTGGGGGCACCATGACCTTTCGACCTACGGCATCGGGCGCGAGCATTCGCGGCCGGAGTGGGCGGCCATCGGGCGCGAGCTGATCCGGATCGGTTACCTGCGCCAGACGACGGAGAAGTTCAGCGTGCTCGAACTGACCGCCGAGGGCGGGGCCGCGCTCCGGGAGCGGCGGACGGTGACGCTCACGCGGCCGGTCTCCGCCCCGCCCGCGCCCGCCTCCCGCGCGGGCGAGATCGCCTGCGACGAGACCTTGTTCGAGCGCCTCCGCCTGCTCCGCAAACGGCTGGCCGACGAGCGCGGTGTGCCACCCTACATCGTCTTTTCGGACGTGACCCTGCGCCAGCTCGCCCGCCAATACCCCGCCGATGAAGCGGCCTTCGCGGGCATCAGCGGGGTGGGCGACAAGAAACGGCGCGAGTTTGGCACCGCCTTTCTGGCGGAGATCGCGGCCTACCTCCAGGCTTACCCGCGCCAGATGTTCGCCGACGACGCCTTTGTCCAGCCCGTGGCCACAGCGGAGGCGCGGCGCGCCGGGTTGCACGACAGCGTCTTTTCGACTCTCCGGCTCTTTCTCGACGGGAAAACCATCGACCAGATCGCCACCGAGCGCAGTCTGACCCCGGGGACAATCACCGGACACCTCGCGGACGCCATCGAGGCGGGGGAGACGGTCGATCTCAGCGGCCTGTTCACTCCCGGGGAAAAGCGGGAGGTCGCCGCGGCCTTCAAGCAAGCCGGCCTCGGCAGTCTCGGCCCGGTCTTTGAGGCGCTGGGCGGGCGGTATGATTACCCGCGGCTGAGGCTGGCCCGGGCGGCCATTAGGGCCCGGGGGAACACTGGCACAGCGGCAGTCTGAGGGAGGGGCCGCGGGCGCGCTCAACGGCCGCCGGCCCGGGGCGGGGTTGGCGGGTTGGTTTTCCGCCGGCCCCGGGCGAGGTAGAGCGCGAAATCCCACAGCCCGGAAAAGTGGAAGCCGGGATCGACATAGTGCTCGATCACATAGAACGCGAAGTAGTAGAAACGGCAGAAGCACCAGATCGTGATCGTCAGCAGCAAAGCGCTGCGCAGCGAGGGGCTTTCCGTCCACAACAGGAGCGCGGCGAGGATGCCGACCACGAGGAAGAGGATTCCCTTCAGCTTTATCCAACGCGGATCAGTCAGGTCGCGCATGGGTTCAGGATGACGCGGGGCCGGGCGCGCGGCAAGCGGGGAAGCGGGGTGGCCCTCATTGCGTAGCGGCGTGTCGTGAGAACGCCGCCGATCTTTTCGCCCCAGACCGGGGACGGTCGCCCGGGACATGGGCTGGTCAGTGGTGTGGTGCTTGGTGAGCGACGGTTCAGCTCTGCACCGCGGCGGGGGGGGGAATGATGCGGCGTTCCACCGAAACGCCGCTACGAGGGTAGGGGGGTGGACGGCTCGCGATTCGCCTTTCCGCCCCGCCTCCGGCAGGCTATCATGCGCCCGCAGTTCGGCCTTCGCCTGCTTGGATGACCCGTCCCACCGCCCCCATCCTCGCCCCGCGCGGAGGCCCGGGACTTGGTGGGGGATTTTGACCTATGAGTGAATCATTGCCGACTGTTCTATTGAAGCCCGGGGATGCCGACCGCATCGTCGCCGGCCATCCGTGGGTGTACGCGGGCTCCGTGCTCCGCCTGACCGCGCCCGCCGCCGATGGCGCGGTGGTGCAGGTCAAGGACCACCGCCAGCGGATGCTCGGGATCGGGTTCTTCAATTCCAAATCGAAGATCCATGTGCGGATCCTCGCCACCGACCGGGTCGAGATCAACCAGGCGTTCTTCGAGGAGCGGATCCGTGCCGCGCTGGCTGTCCGCCAGCGCCACCTGCCCGGTGCGACCTCCTTTCGCGTGGTGAACGCGGAAAGCGATTTCCTCAGCGGGTTGATCGTGGACAAATACGAGGACGTGCTGGTGGTCCAGACCTCCGCGCTCGGGATGGATCAGCGGAAGGAGATGATCCTGGCGGCGTTGCGGGGCATCTTCAATCCCCGCGCCATCGTGGAACGTAACGAAGTCGCCTCGCGGAAGTTCGAGGGGTTGGCCGACGCCAACGGTGTGCTGTCGGGCACCCTGGACGGCCCGGTGGGGGTGATGTTGAACGGCCTGCGGTTCGAGGTGGACGTGCTGGCCGGGCACAAGACGGGCCTCTACCTCGACCAGCAGACGAATTACCGCCTGGTGGCGGAGCGCGCCAAGGGCTGCCAGGTGCTTGATTGTTTCAGCTTTCTGGGAGGGTTTGGCCTGCATGCTGCCCGCGCCGGCGCGGCCAGCGTGGTGATGCTGGACCAGAGCGCGGACGCCATCGCCGCCTCGCAACGCAACGCACAGGCCAACCAGTTGGGCACCGGCCTGGAGTTCGAGACCACCAACGTCTTCGACTGGCTCAAGGCCCGGACCGCCACCGCCCCCCACGAGCGGGTGGTGCCGCGGTACGATCTCATCATCCTCGACCCTCCCTCCTTCACCCGCAACCGCGCCTCGGTGCCGGATGCGCTGCGCGGCTACAAGGAGATTCACCTGCGCGCGCTGAAGCTGCTCCGCACCGGGGGCACACTGGCCACGTTCTGCTGCTCGCATCACGTCGATTCCGGCCTGTTCCTCGACACGATCCTGTCGGCGGCCTACGACTCGCGCCGCGTGCTGCGCCGGGTGGCCGTTTACGGGCAGTCGGCGGACCATCCGGTGATTCCGATGATTCCGGAGACGGAATACCTCAAAGGCTTCGCCTTCGAGGTGGTGCATTGATGTGCGGACCGGCCACGGGTCACGAGAGCTTCTTGAGCAGCCAGAGCAACCCCTCGCGCACCGGGCGGCGGTGGGCCGAGCCGGCCTTGGCTGCGGCGAGCCGGTCGTAATGCGCCACGAACCAGTCGTAACTCTCGCGGAACATCTGGTCGTTCGAGTATTTCGGCTTCCAGCCCATGGCGAGCAGGGGGCTGATGTCGAAGAAAAACGGCTTGTGGTAGGTGAGGTAGTGCCACGGGGCGAGCGGGCTCAGCCCGAGCCGATCGAGCGACTGCAGGGTGAACCGGGTCAACCCGGCGGGCAGTGATTTCACTTTGGAACCCGAGCGCGCATAGGCGATCAAGGTCTCCAACGCCGAGCGGACCGAACCGAATTCGGCGGCACCGACGTTGTAAGCCCCCGGCTGGCCGTGATCCAGCGCCAGCAGGTAGGCGTCCATCAGGTCGTGCGCGTGCACGAACTGGAAGCCGCCCGTCCCCGGCCCGATCACATAGACATTCCGGCCCTCGCGAATCCACTCGAAGAGGATCTGGAAGATGCCCAGCCGCCCCTCGCCGAGGATGGTGCGCGGCCGGATGACGATCAGCGGCAGTCCGGCGCCCGCGCAGGCATGCCGCACCGCCTCCTCGCCCGCCAGCTTCGCGCGGCCGTAAATCTCGGCCGGGCGCAACGGTGTCCGGTCGTCAATCGGGCAGCTTTCGGGGATGCCGAAAATCGCCGAGGAACTCATATGGATGAAGGCGCGCACCCCGGCGCGCCCGGCCTCCTCCGCGGCGATCCGGCTGCCGTCCACGTTCACCTCGGTGAACTTGCCCCCCGACTTGGTCAGCGGTACCAGCGCCGCGTTGTGGTGTACCACCTCGATCCCCGCCATCGCCCGGCGGACGCCCTCGCGGTCGCGGATGTCGCAGTGGATGAAGTCGATGTCCCGCGGGCGAGCGGGGTCCTCCCAGATGTCCAGCACCTTCACCCGCTCGCCGCGTGCCGCGAGGCGCAGGGCGATGAGGTTGCCCAGGAACCCGGAGCCGCCGGTGATCAGGTGGGTGCGCGGTTGCGGTGAACTCATAAGCGTCAAATCTTGATTCCCTGGCGGGCGCACCACGCCAGCGAGCGGCGCATCCCCTCCTCCAGTTCGACCGCGGGGCGGTACCCGAGTTCCCGTTCCGCGAGGGCCACGGAGCAGGCGATCGCCTGGTCCATTTCCGAAAGGACGTGGATCTTCTGGTGGTAAACGCCGACGGCTTGCAGGAGCACGTCCATGATTCGCGCGGTGGTGGACGCCAGGCGCGGCAGCCGGAGCCGCCGGTGGCGGCAGGTCTGGCCGAATTCGGTCTCGAGCAACCGTTCCACGGTGTCCATGATTTCGTTCATGGAGTAGGGGCGGCGGTCGGCAATCCAGTAGGTCTGCCCCGCGGCCGCAGGCGTGATGGCGGCGAGCATGAGCCCCTGGCACAGGTTGTCCACATAACCCATTGACCGGAGGTTTTCCCCCGAGCCGACAATGGGCGCCTTGCCGTCGCGGATCATCTGGAAAAACAACGTCTGGCGCGGCGGCTGGTTCGGGCCGTAAAACCAGGGCGGCCGCGTGATCACCGTCTCGATCTTTCCCTGCCGCTGGAACTCCCGCACGGCAAGCTCCATCCGCATTTTCGATCGCCCGTAATTCATGTACGGCCGGTAGGGCGAGGACTCGTCGAACAGGTGATCCGGGTGCGGATTGCAGCCGCAGGGGGAGTTCGAGGAGACGACCACCGCGCGTTGTACGCCCGCCTCGACGGCCGCTTCCAAAACGGCCTTTGTGCCCGCCAGGTTCACCCGGTAAAGATCAGCAATCCGGCGCGGATGGATGATCCCGGCGGTGTGGAAAAGGATGGCGCCCCGCGCCCCGTCACAGAAACGGCGGCAGGCGGCGGGGTCAGCCAGGTCTCCCTCCACGATCTCGACGGCCGGCCCGAGGCGGCGGAGCGGGAGGGCATCCTGGCCCGGAAGCACGAGACAGCGCACGCGCAGGTCGGGCCGGGGCCGGACCAGCGCTTCATGGTCGGGCAGGCCCGCGAGAAGGCATTCCACCAGGCGGGAGCCTAGCCAGCCGAGGGTGCCCGTGACGAGGATTCGGGGAGTGGCGAACGACATGGTCAGGCGCGGTTGAGGAAACGGAGGACGTTGCGCCGGGCGAGCGCCATGATGGTACCCTGCGGGTTCACTCCCGGCGCGGTGCAGAGCAGGCTGGCGTCGTTGACGAACAGTCCCTCGGTCCCGTGCACCCCCCCGTATGAGTCGGTCGCGCACCGGGAATGATCCTCCCCCATGGGGCAGGAGGAGAAGAGGTGGATCGTCATCAGACTGGCGCGACCCGCCGGCAGGGTCGCGGGCAGGCGGCGGAGGTCATCGGCCGAGTCGAGCCGCGGCGCGCCGGCGAACCCGGGGAAGAGAGTCTCCGCGCCCGCGGCGAACAGGAGTTCGCAGAGCTGCTTCAGGCCTCCGGCCAGCCGGGTGAGGTCGGCGTGGCCCAGCGGATAACGGACCAGGGCGTCCCGGAAGCCCGGCACGCTCCGCACGCTGCCGCGGGCGTCGGCGGTGATCATGGCGTAGTAATTGGCCATGCGGGTCCAGTCGCGCCGCGCTTCGGCCGCGGCGGCGGGGTGGTCGATCAACGCCAGCATCAACCAGGCGGGGCTGCTGATCGAGCAGCCGAAGCTGCAGGTCGGCGCGAACTCCTTCACCTGGTGAACGGGCACTCCCATGGCCGCGGAGTTCACGATCCCGGGGAACCGGGCCGCCACTTTTACCGTCGGATGGAGTTGCAGGCTGTCGCCGATCCGGTGGCGGAAGCCGCTGCGGCGGAGCAACAGCGGCGTCTGCACCGCGCCGGCACACACGAACACCGTTTCCGCGTGGACCGTTACCGGCGTGCCTTCCGTGTGCGTGGCTTCGACGCTCCACCCTTTGCCCTCGCGCAGCAGCCGGTCGGCGCGGGCGCGCGCGAGCAGCCGGCCGCCCGCGGCGAGGAAGCGGGGGATGTAGGTTTCGGTCATCGACTGCCGGGTGCCGCCGTCGGCCGTGGTGTCGTAGCGGAACCAGCGGGGCACCTCGAGTGATTTCCAACCGAGCCGCAGGGCGCCCTCGTGGAGTTTGAGGGAGGCCGCGGGCGCCGGGCCGGGGAGCGGCCCCACCGACAGGTCCCGCTCTCCCGCCTCGAAGTGCGGGCGCATGGCCGCTTCGTCCAGGCCGGCCACCCGGAACTCCCGCGTCCAGAGATCCAGGATGGCGGGCGGGGTGCGGTGGTACAGGCCGCTGTTGATCTCGCTGCCGCCGCCCACACAACAGCCCTCGACATAGGCGACCTTCGTCCGGCCCATGGCCGCCGTCTGGCCGCCGTGCCGGTATTTCTGCTCCAACTCCGCCGCCGAAAAGGGGGCGCAGGATCCCAGCCGCAGGTGGGGGCCTTCTTCGATTAGCACCACGTCGCGCCCCGCCTCCGCCAGCAGGCAGGCGGTCACCGCACCGCCCGGACCCGAGCCGATCACGGCGATCTGGCAGCGCCAGTCGGAGGCAGACCGGGCTGGGGGTGCTTCCAGTCGTGCCGCGGTCGGCCGACTGGCGGCGGGCAGGCGCTCGTACAGGCCCAGGAGGGCCAGGCTGTCATAGTAGCGGGCCAGATCCCGAGCGAAACCGAGCGGCGAGTTCCTCCAAGCCTGGAGCTGTCGCTGGCGGGCCGCGGGAGACTGGGAGTGGAAGCGCGCGAACTCGCGGGGGATTCCCGCGAGGTCGAAGCCGAGCGTGGCGATGGACATCGCGGGCCGCAGGTAGTCGGGCAGCCGCGCCTGTTGGCGGACCACAAACGACGTCAGGTCGTTGTACGGGGTTTGCAGATCCGGCCGGCCCGGTTCCGCGTGCGCGCCCGCCGCGGAGTACATCAGCGCCGAGATGATGTCATGCCGCTTGCTGTCGGGGGAGGGGGGCATCAGGTCCTCAGGTCGTGGGCGGGCGGCTCATGCCCTAGGTGCCCCAGTGCCGGGTTGCCACCCAGAGCACCAGCAGGCAGAGCGCTCCGACGAGGTAGCTGATCGGGTCGCGGATGGCGAACACGATCGGGTCGTCGTGCATCTCGGCGCGGTGGGCCTTCAGCCAGACCCGGCTGATCCAATACAGCATCAACGGGCAGACCAGGAGGAGCAGGAGCGGTTGCGCGTAGAGCGCCCGGACCTCCTGGCTGTTCACATACAAGGCCAGCACCAGCACGGCCATGAAGCCGCTGGCGGCACCGAGCGAGGAAACCAAGGGGGCGTCACCCGGCAGGTAGCCGCGTCCGTGCACCGCCCCCGCCTCCTTCGCACGAGGGGTGCTGAGTTCCACGAACCGCTTCACGAGTGCCAGGCTCAGGAAGAGGAACATCGAGAACACCAGCAGCCAGGCGGAGTAGGCGACGCCGGTGGATTCGTGGCCCGCCACCAGCCGGAGTGTGTAGAGGCCCGCAAGGCAGAAGACATCGACGAGGGCAAGGCGCTTCAAACCGCACGAATAGGCCGTGGTGAGGACGAGGTAGAGCGCGGCAACGGCACCGCACGCGGGCGCGAGGCACCAAGCCCCGAGCAAACCCGCGGCGAGCAGGAGCGGCGCTCCAATCAACCCCGCCTGCAGCGGGAGCGCTCCGGCGGCGAACGGCCGCTCCCGTTTCGCTGGATGCACCCGGTCGGCGTCGAGATCGCAGAGGTCATTCACCAAATAAACCCCCGAGGCACAGAGGGAGAAAGCGATGAACGCGGAGAGCGCATCGAGGGCGAGCGGAAGCTGGTTGATTTTGTGCGAGGTGATCAGCGGCACGAAGATGATCAGGTTTTTCACCCACTGGTGCGGGCGCAACGCCCGAATCGCGGCGGCAACCGGCACCCCGCCCGCGCCCGGGAAGACCCCCCCGACCGTGCCGAGCTGTCGCGCCCGTGCCACGAGTCCGGCAGGGGCGTTCACGACCAGCGCCTCGCGGGCGCGGGCCCAGACTGGGAGATCGACGCTCGAGTTGCCCGCGTAATCAAAGCCCCGCTCCCCGAACCGCCCCGCCAGGTGCGCCCCCTTGTTCCGCCCCCGGAGGTTGGTCTGGCCGTCGCTCGCCAGCACCTCGTCGAACAACCCCACGTGTTCCGCGACCAGCGCGGCCAGCGCGCGGTCGGAGGCCGTGACGAGCAGGAGCCGGCGGCCCGCGGCCCGTTGGGCGCGCAGGTATTCAAGGAACGGCTCGTGGTAGGGGAGGTGCGCCGGGTCGACTGCCACCCGGCGGGCGAGTTGCTGCTTCAGGGCCGCCCGGCCGCCGCTCCACCAGACCACGGCTGCGATCAGGTACAAAGGGTTCCGCTGGAGCAGTCGCACCAGCGATTCCCAGAGCAGGTCGCTCTTGATCAACGTGCCGTCCAGGTCGACGCACAACGGCACGGTCAAATCTTCGCTGCGCGGAGCCGGAGGCATATTCGAAGCAGAATCGTCGGCGCAAAGTAGCCGACCGAGTTGGCCATTGACAAGCCATTCCCTTTCCTCCCAGAGTGGCGCGCGATGAATCCACGAAGCGCCAGCCCGGGCTGGGCGGGGCGGGCGCGATTCCGGCCGCCGGGCGCCCGCGCCCCGCGCCCCCACTCTTCCCCGTTCCTCTCCGAATGGTGACCCCGTCCGACGTGGAAAACGCCGGGGCCGCGCGCGTCCCGTGGCTGGCCCGGCCCGGGGCGGTTTTCGCCCTCGTGTTCCTTTGGCGCACCGTCCTGCTGCTTTGCTTCAGCCTCCCGGTTCCCTCGAACGACGGCTTTTTCTACGACGGGGCGGTGGTGAACCTGATCCTGCACGGGCGCTATGCCAATCCCGCCCTGGCTGCGGCTCTGCCCATCTCGGGCACCGAGATGTTCTGCGCCTATCCCCCCCTCTACCAACTGGTACTCCGGGAGTGGATGACTGTGTTCGGCGCGTCGGTGGTTTCGGCCCTCTGGTTCCACTGGGTGCTGTTCGGGCTCTATCTGCTCGTGTTGCGAGCCTGCGTGGCCCGGCTGCGCCCCCCGGGTTGGGCGGTCGGCTTGGGCGGTCTTTTTCTCTTCGCCATCACCTTCGATGATCGTCCCGACAGCCTGGCCCATCTCTGGGGCCTGCTGGCAGTCTATGGCTGGATCCGCTCGACCCGTGCGCTCGATGCGGCCGGCCCGGCCACTCCCCGGTGGGCTTGGGTGATGGCGGCGGCGGGCATTCTCACCCTCGCCACGAGCGTGCAGATCGGCACGGTTTACGGACTGTTGATCGGATGCGGTGTGCTGGCGGCCCGGTTCGCCACCGGCGGGCGGATCCCCTGGCTGCCGATGATCGCGCTCGCGGTCATCCCCGCCGGCCTCGTCGCCCTGGTGGTCTTCGGGTTCCCCCGCGTCTGGACCGGGTTTCTGGAACACGCGCGACAGACCCCCTCCATCGGGGGATGGCGCCTGCCGCGGCTGGCGGAGGTGTTGAAGATCGTGCGCACGGTGCCCGGTGTGCTCGCGGTCGGTGCGGTGCTTCCCTTCCTGCTCCCCTGGGGACGCCGCCGGTTCTCAGACAGCGACGATCCGGCCGCCCGGGCCGCGGTGGCACGCTTCGGACTCGTGGCCGGCGCCGGGGTGGTCGCCCCGCTGGCGATCACGGCGGCGGCCTTGGTGCTGCTGACCCCCAACGCCGTGATGTTCGCCTCCCAGATCCAACCGCTGCTGGTGACCGCGCTCCTCGCGCTGGCGGCGGTCCGCTGCCCTGGCTCCCGGCCCCCTCGCAAGCTGGTCATCCTCTTCACCGCCCTGGCTGCCCTGGCGGCTGTGCGCGCGGTGGGAATCTCCACCTGGGGAGTGGCCTGCTGCACCCGCGACAGCCGGGCGCGGGCCTTGGAGCGGGTCGAGGCCGAGCTGGACCGGTGTGATCCCGACCGAACCGTCGTGCTCTCCTGCCCGTTCCTTTACACCGCGCTCCGCCACCCGGATCTGCGCCCCGTTCATTGCGACTGGATGGCACCCGCCGATCGACATCGGGATGACACCGACTGGCAGGGGATGATCCGGCTGAAACCCGAGAGGATCATCCTGACGCAGTTTGATTATTACCGTCGGTTCGCGCCGCTGCTCGAGACGCTGGCCGGGCGGCCGGATCTCGCGCAATTCACCGTGACCAACACCGCCACCCTCCGCGCTCCCGACTCGTTCCCGTCGCTTCAACGGGTGGTCCAGCATGTCTCCTGGGCCCCCGTGGTGGTGACGTTGGATTGGAAATAGCCTCGTCCGAAAATACCGACCGGCCGCGGTTTCCCGCGGCCGGCCTCGCAAAACCATCCCGCCGCGGGGTTAGCCGTGACGATTCACCCGGATCGGTCGTGCTTGCTTGAGCTTTTTGCGCAAGAGCTTCGTGGGGCGCCACTTACAGATCCACGCGGGATATGCGCGTGGCTCCCTCCTCGTCTTGCGCAAGAATCTGCTGCGCAATCACTTCCCTCCCGATCGAAAAGTCACGGCCTCGGCCCGCCGGGCGGATGGAAAGGGTGCGTTCAGGTGGTGGTCTTGCGCGCGGGGGTAGGCGGAGGCGGCGGGGGCGGCGGGGTGGTCGAGCCTGGCGGGCCGCCCGGAGCGGGCGGCGGGGTGACCTGATCCATTTGGCCGAGCATCGGCTCGACCTTGGACCAGATCTCGCGCGGGACTTTCGCCTGTTGTTCGGTGGTTTCGATCTCTCCGTCGAACGCGAGTTTCCCGTCCTTGTCATGCACCGTCAGCCGTTTGTTCGGGCTGGCGACAATGACATAGGTGCCCGTGTCATCCGTGTTGACGATGGTGCGGACCGACCCGGTGTGGCTCTTGACGGTGACTTTGGCGTCCTTGTCGACCTCGACCCCGGCGGGCACCGGCGGCGAAACGTGCACCGTGTACCGGTCCCGGAAGTTCTTCGCCCGGAGGTCGGCCATCGCCGCCGCCACCCGGTGTGAGGCTTCGTCCACTTCGCGGCGGACTTGGCCTTCCACGTCATGCCAGTCGGCCCCGGCCTTGTTCAGGATCTCGCGCAACTGGACCTTCGTGTCCTTGAGGCCCTTGAGCACCTGGGTGTCATCGATCAGGGTGTAGCCGGTGGCCGCCTTCCCCAGGATCGCGGTGAGGGTCTGCTTCTTGCCGCCGCGGAAGAAGGCGAGTTCGATCTTCTCCCCTTCCTTGTGCATGCGCACGAGTTTGCGCAATTGGGCGGAGAGCACCAGGCGCTGGCCGTCCACGTCGGTCAAGAGGTCGTTTTTCTGCAAGCCCGCCTTGGCGGCCGGACCGTCCGGGGCCAGGTAGGTGACGAGCAGCCCTTCGCCCGCCCGCAGGCCGAGCTGCGAAGTGAGCGCTTCGGACGGCTCCTCGGTCGAGACGCCGAGCCAGGCGGCGTCACTCCCGCCGCCGCCCGACGACGGTTGATCATCCTCGACGGTCGTGACCATGAAGCGCGCGTTTGGTCCTCCGGAGGAGACTGTCGCGCCGCCGCCGCCGCCGCCGCCCCCGCCCACCCCGAGCGTGCGTACGAATACCCGCGGCTGGGTGCCGGGCGGCAGTTCCTGCCCACCGCCGGCGGGGTCGGCCACCACCACCGCCAGCTTTTGCCCGTCGGCCGGGGCGGAGTCATCGGACACCACCACCGTCGACACGATCTTCTGCTCGACTTTCTCCTCCGGCTGGTCGTCGGCCAGCAGGGGGCTGGCGGTTGCCGCGGCCAGCAGGCCGGTTGCAATTACCCGTTTCCAACGTTGTTCTTTGTTCATTCAATGTTCTCCTGTCACGGTTCGGTTTTCGGTTCCTCCCGACGTTCCTCCGCGGGTCGCTCCCGGCCCGGTTCCTTCTCCCCCTCCGCCCTCCCGGGTTGGGCGGGTTGGGTGGCAGATGGTCCGGACGGGCCCGCTCTTGGCTCGTCAGAAATTCTCTCAGTACGCCTCAAAACGGACCGGTATGACCTCGATGCGGGGCACCCGCCGCGCCACTTCGAGACCCTTCCGGCTGTCCCGGACCACGACGGTATCCATCCACTCGCGGCAGCGGTAACGAACCGGTTCCCCGTTGGGCAGCGGCTCCACGGTGTCGAAAGTGGAAACCAAATCCTGGTTGATTTGCACGTTGTCCGCCCGGAGCGTGCCCGTCTCGGCGGGGAGGTGGGCGGGATGCCACCGCCAGGCCATGACGCCGGCGACGACCACCGCCGTCGCCGGGATCAGCAAGCGGCCCAGCCAAACCCAGGGCGAAACTCCCGTCCCCCAGCGGAGCACGGGCTGTGAGCTGGGCGCGGGTGGGGCGGCTGGTGCCGGGGCCGGGGCCGCCTGCCTCAGCCGGGCGACGAAAGCAGCGGGCGGTGGCGCGGGCCGGACAGCCCGTAACGCGGCCTCGAGACGATCGAGTTCAGGTTCGTTATGGCTCATGGCGTCATCCTTTCAACATTTCCAGGCGGTTCTGGCGGCGGAGCACCTGCCGCAGGTGTTCGAGGCCATAGCGGTAGCGGGAGGCGGCGGTGTTGGCGGGAATTCCCAGGGCTTGGGCGATTTCCGCGAAGGTCAACCCGCCCCAGGTCTTGAGCGTGAGCACCTCCCGGCAGTCCCCGGGCAACTCGCCGATGGCTTCTTGCAGCATGCGGTTTCGTTCGCGTTCCTCCACCCCGCCATCGAACCACCCGTCCTCCACCCCCTCGCAGGCGGCCGCTTCCCGCCGGGTCCGCCGGTCTTGGCTGCGGCCCCAGTCGGCGGCGCGGCGGCGGATGGTGGCATACACGCGCGCCGCGGCGGGTGGCGCGCTGTCGGGCCGACCGCCCCAGCACTCGACCAACGCCTCCTGCACGAGATCCTGAGCGTCCGCTTCGCCCCGGGTTTGCTGCCGCGCGAACAGCAGGAGGGCGGGCACGTGGCACCCCACCCACTGCTCCCAGCCATCCGGTTGGGCGGCGGCACCCGCCGCCGGGGCCCTCGATGCGGGAGCCGGGGCTTCCTCCGCCCCGCCCCCCGCATCGTTCGTGCTGTGTGTGTCGCTAATCACTGATACAAACCGGCAGCCACCCGGCCGCCGACCATAAAGCGTCGCCGCGGGAGATTCTTGTCTCGCTTTTTTTGGCCGCGAAAGAAAAAATCGGAGGCGGTCGGGCGCCGCGCTCTCTCGCGCATGGCTTCCAAACCATGATTCATCAAACACCGGGGTTGGCCAATCGCGCCCTGGCGGCAGGCGACCGGGGTCGGTTTCGTTGCAACTCCGGGCCGGGCTCGCTGCTGGTCCTCATACCGCGGGGGGACGACCACCGGTCTGACCTTCCTCGATCACACAGCCCTCTCCGGCCTGACCTATTATTGGTATGAGGAGATCGCCGCGAATCCCGACGGGAGCAGCGCTCCGAGTCCCCCGCTGATGGTCGTCGCGCCCCTTCTGGCGCCGCTCTCGGCCTCGCAGGCGGGGCCGCAGATGGTCCTCTCCTGGCCGGTCCACAGTGCGGGAGGGAGGCTCCACACGGCGACGAACCCCGTTTCCCCCTTGGTCTGGCGGGTGGTGACGAAAATGCCGGTCAACCCGGGCGGCTCCACCATGGTGACGCTCCCTGTGACGGCCGGACGGGCGGGCTGTTTCCAGATCGCCCCCTGGGTTTACCAGCCCCCCGGTGTGGGGAAGCCGGCGGCTCCGGCATTCCCCCCGGTTGCTCCCCACTTCCGCCAGCTACTTCTTGGGCTTGGTGGTCATGTCGAAGTCATCCGTGCGGAAGGGCGTGACCGGCAGGCCGTCCTTGGTGAACAGGTTGCACACCGGATTGTCGGCCCAAGCGTAGCGCACGGCCACCGGTTTCGCCACTTGTTCGCTCGTCAGATCGACCTGGTCAGCGCCCCGGACGACGCCCTTGGCCCAGTGCCAGACCTTGTCCTCGCCGCACACCGCGAAGCCGAGCGCCTCGTTGACTCCGAACGGGCGGAGGCTGCTGCCGAAGCAATCGAGGGTGACCGTGGCCTTGGAGCCGTCCACCTCGAGCCGCTTGAACTCGGGGCTGCGGTAGGGAAGCTTGAAACCGTAGTCCTTGACCAGAGCCCAGCGAACGAGCCGGGCCGCCACGTCGCGCTTGTTCTTCGGATGGATGTCCTTGCCCTCGCCGACGTCAATGATCACCGCCTGGCCTGTGTTGGGCACGGCCAGGGTCTTGGTCTGCGTCTCCCGCAACTCCGCCCAGGCGCTTTCGCCCGGCTCCGGCCTGGTCGCCATGAAATTGGCCAACTGGACCCAATAAAACGGGAAGTCGCCCTGCGCCCATTCCTTCCGCCACTGCTCGATGAGGAAGGGAAAGAGCTGCGCGTGTTCCCACGCGCGGCCCGCGTTGGATTCACCCTGGTACCAAACCACCCCTTTGATGCCGTAGCCGAGCGTGGGGTTGAGCACGCCGGCGAAGATATTCCCCGGCCGGGCATTCCCGGTGAGCCACTGACGGCGGGACTGGGGCTGGCGCGGGGCCGGCTTGCCCTCGGCTTTGGCCGCCGCCGCCTCGGTCCGCCACTTGGCCAGGGCGGCCTCCTCCTCCTGCGCGACCTGGCCGTTGAGGAGGTTTTGCTCCTGCTTGACTGTGTTCGCCATGAGCAGGGCGAAGCGCGGGTCCTGTTCAATCGTGGACCGCCGCACCCACGCCTCCGCCGCGGAACCGCCCCAGGAGTTGTCAATCAGCCCGACCGGCACCCCGAGGATCTGGTGCAGGTAACGGCCGAAGAAGAAACCGACCGCGCTGAAATTCGCCGCGCTCTGGGCGCTCGACGCGCGCCACTCGCCACGGAAGTCCTTTTGCAGTTCCTGCGTCCCCACCTGCGGCACTTTGATCAACCGCAGTTGCCCAAGCTGGGAGGCGAGCCCCTCGAGGTCGCCGTTCCAGTCGCCATTCAGCGTGAAGCCCATGTTCGACTGCCCTGAGCACATCCAGACCTCGCCCACGAGCACGTCCTGCACCTCGCGCTTGGTGGTTCCTTGGATGGTCATGGTCCGGGACGTGGCGTCGGCCGGCATCGGATCGAGCTTGACGCTCCACCGGCCGTCCGCACCCGTCTCGGCCGTCTTGGTCTGGCCGCCGAAGGAAACCGTCACCTTGGTCCCAGGGCTGTCCCAGCCCCAGATCGGATCGGCCTGGCGCTGCTGGAGCACCATGTGGTCGTTGATGATGGCGGGGAGTTTGAGTTCGGCGCGGGCGGCGGGCGCGAGCCCCGCGGCGGCGAGCAGGGTGGCAAGCAGCGGAAGACGCGACAATGCGGGCACGGAGCGCGGCAGGCGGGCGTGGATGTTCATGCGAAGCTTTTTAGCTCCGGGGGACCGCCAAGGCGAGCAAAAAGCGGGCGGTGATCACCGCCCTAAAGCGGCGGTGCGAATGGGGGGGCTGGTCCGGGCTGAATGGTGGGTGGCGTGCCGGCCATCAGCGGGAGGGTGATCTTCCCCAGAGGGCTCGGGGACGCGCGTAGCGTTGGGGGCGCACTCTCGCATCAGCACCGCTGCTTTTGGGCGGTGGTCACGCCTCCCCGGTCGTTCCGGCCTACCACGCCCGCGCGTACTGGACCGGGGGCTTGACCGCCCCCTGTCTCCCGAGCGCCTTCGCGGCGTGGAGGGGCCAGTTTGGATCGCGGAGCGACTCGCGGCCCAGGAGCACGAGGTCCGCGTGGCTTTCGCGGACGATGGCGTCGGCTTGGGTGGGGGTGGTGATCCAGCCGACCGCGGCGGTCAGCACTCCCGCATCGCGGCGGATCCGTTCGGCGAACGGGATCTGGAATCCTGGACCGACCGGGATTACGGCGTCGGGAACCAAGCCACCGGAACTGCAGTCGATGAGGTCCACACCGGCGGCCTTGAGCCGCTTGGAGAGTTCGACGCTCTGATCGAGATCCCAGCCGCCGGCCACCCAGTCGGTGCAGGAGAGGCGGACGGCGAGGGGGAGGCGCTCGGGCCAGACCTCGCGGACCGCGCGGGTGGTTTCGAGGAGAAAACGGATCCGGTTGTCGAAGGCGCCACCGTAGAGATCGGTGCGGTGGTTGGACAAGGGCGAGAGGAACTCGTGGGCGAGGTAGCCGTGCGCGGCGTGAAGTTCGAGCCATTCGTACCCGGCCGCCAGCGCGCGGCGGGCGGCGGAGACGAAATTGCCGCGCACGCGGCGGATGTCCTCGGGGTGCATCGCGCGGGGGGTTTTCTGGAGTTCGCCCCCAAAGGGCAGGGGGCTCGGGGCGATCACCGGCCAGCCGCCGTTGTGGTCGGCGAGGTGCGCGCCGCCATCCCACGGGCGCGCGGCGGAGCCTTTGCGGCCCGCATGGCCGATCTGCACACCGGGAACCGCCCCCTGCTGCTTGATGAACCGGTTGATCAACACCAGCGGCTCGATGTGCTTGTCATCCCAGATCCCGGCGCAGCCGGGGGTGATCCGGCCCTCGGGGGAAACGGCGGTCGCCTCGGCGATGACAAGTCCCGCCCCGCCGGCCGCCCGCGCTCCGAGGTGGACGAGGTGCCAATCCCCCGCCACCCCTTGATCGGAGGAATACTGGCACATGGGGGAGACTCCGACGCGGTTGCGTAGCGTCAGGGACCGGATGGCCAGCGGCGAAAAAAGGTCAACCGTCTGAGAGTCACTCATGGCACCGGTATAGCAAACGCGGGCCGGGAGGGAAAGCAGGGCTGCCAGGTTTCGTGGGGAAGTCACACCGTCACGTTGGCGACCGCCGCCGCGAACGGACGGTCACCGACGCAGCACGGGGGTGAGGAACACCTCGCGGCCCGCCAGTTTCTCCACGACCGTTTCCACAATCTGATCGATGGGGGCGAGCGTTTCCCGGACCACGCGGATGGTCTCCCGGCCTATTTGGTCGCGCCGGGCGGCATCCTCCAGCAGGCTGGCGACGGCCTGTTCGAGCCCGGCCGGGTTGTCCACGGCGAGCGCGCCACCGGTTTCGATCAACCGCCGGGTCAGCGCGGCGTGGGGGCCGGTGCGGGGGCCGAACACCAGCGGCCGCGCCGCCATCCCCGGCTCCAGGGGATCCACGCCTCCGTCGCCCGCCAGGGTCGATCCGGCCACAATGAGGGCCGCCCGGTCCCAGAACAGGCGGAGTTCAGCCTGGGCGTTGAGCAACAGGCATTGCAAGCTGCCCGGCCTCAGCCGGCTGGCGGCGGTGATCTCGTTGCGATAGGCAAACGGGACCTCGCGTTCGCGGAGCAGGGATCCGATTTCGCGGCAGCGGTCGAAATCCCGCGGGGCGAGCACCAGGAAAAGACCCGGGAAACGGGCGCGCAACCGGAGATAGACGTCAACCAGCATTTCCTCCTCCCCTTCGCAGGTTCCGCCGGCCACCAGGAGCGGGGCGTCAGCCCCAGCCCCGATCCGGTCCAGCAAGCCAGGCACGTCCAGCACCCTCCGCTCGGGGATGGTCACCGGCCCGGCGGGTATCTCCCCGCCCACCAAGAGCGACCCGGAGCGGCAGCCCAGCGCCCGGAGTTGCGCCGCCTCCCGCTCATCCCCCGCGCAGACGCAGGTGAGCGAGGCGAAGATTGGCCGGAAAAACCAGCCAAACCGCCGGTAGCGGGCCCGCCGCGCGGGTGAAAACCGCGCGTTAACCAGGATGACCGGGCGCTCCATCTCCTCCGCCCGCCACAGGAAGTTCGGGGCCAGCCGCGGCTCGGCCAGGATGATCACCATCGGTCGGATCACCGCCAGCGCGCGGGTGACGCAGGACCGGCGGTCAAAGGGAAGGAGGATCTTGCTGATCTGCGAGGGAAGCCGGCGGCCCAACTCGAGGAATCCCGCCGGAGTGCGGGCCGAGGCGACCAGTTTCACATTGGGCATCCGCGGCTCCAGGACCCGGATGATCTGGGTGCAGAGGTCGATCTCGGCCGCCGTTTCGGCATGGATCCAGATCGCGTCCCGGTTGGTCAGCGCCTGCTTGAGCTTGGCGTCATAATAGCCATAGCGCTGGCGGAGGACGACGCGCCAGAACCGCCGGCCATGCGCACGCCCCCACCTTGCCGGGCCTTTGAGCCCGGTCACCACGGTTATGAGGATGTTGTATAGTGTGCGCACCAGCCTCCCAGAGATTACGGTGACAGTTTATTTACAAATGTCCGTTTTGGGCAACGCAAAACACCGCCTTTTTCCCTCGGGGCACCCCCGGCCCCGCCCAGGCCTGGAGGTGCCCTGAGGCGTGGGGCAGGGTGGGGTGTCGCGCAGCGGCGCGCCGTCCGGGCGGTTCGGCGCGCGGTCGGAACGCCGGGCTGCCCATCCTCCGCTCCACGTCATTCATGAGGTTTGCCACTCCGCGCCAAGGCCTGCTAACCTAGGCAGGAAATGGCGTTCGATTCTTATCGCGATTTTGTCCGTGCTCTGGAAGACGCCGGCGAGTTGGTGCGGGTTACCCAACCGGTGGCCACCGAACTGGAAATCACCGAGCTGGCCGACCGGCAGATGAAGGCGCCCGGGGGAGGCAAAGCCCTGCTGTTCGAGCAACCGGTGGTGAACGGGCGGATTTCCCCGTTCCCCCTGGCGGTCAACACCCTCGGCTCAGCCCGGCGGATGGCGATGAGCCTCGGCGCCGGGTCGGTCGAGGCGGCCGCCGCCGAACTGGGGGCGATCATGAAGGCGGCACCCCCCACGAGTTTCCGGGAGGCGGCGCGCTTGCTGGGAACCATGCTCGAACTGCGCCACGCCAAGCCGAAGGTGGTCCGCGAGGGTGCCTGCCAGGAGGTCCGGCACCTGTTCGAGCCCCCCGAAAGCCGCACCTCCCCCTGGCCGCCTGCGCCGGTCATCACCGGCCCCTCCCCCGTTCCGCTGCCCGGGCCTTTCCCCACCCTCCTCGATTTCCCGATCCAGCAATGCTGGCCGCTGGACGGCGGACGCTTCATCACGCTCCCCTGCGTGGTCACGCGCGACCCCGATACCGGGGCGCGGAACGTCGGGATGTACCGGATGCAGGTCTATGACGACCGGACTACGGGGATGCACTGGCAGTTGCAAAAGGTGGCCGCCCGTCACGGCCGCCGTTATTACGAGAGCGGCCGCCGGATGCCGGTGTCGGTGTTCCTCGGCGGCGACCCGGTTTATCCCTTCTGTGCCACCGCCCCGTTGCCCGACGGGCTGGACGAGTTCCTGCTGGCCGGCTACCTCCGCAAGAAGGCGGTGCCGCTCGTGCGCTGCCTCACCAACGACTTGGAGGTCCCCGCCAACGCCGACATCGTGCTCGAGGGTTACGTGGATCCGCGGGAGCCGCTCCGCGAGGAGGGGCCCTTTGGTGACCACACCGGCTACTATTCGCTGCCGGACTTTTACCCGGTCTTCCATCTCATGGCCATCACCCACCGGCGCGACGCCATCTATCCGGCCACCATCGTGGGGATGCCGCCGATGGAGGACTTTTACCTTGGCACCGCCTCGGTGAAGCTCTTCCTGCCGATCTTCCAGATGAACTTCCCGGAGATTGTCGATATCGCCCTGCCGGCGGAAGGGGTTTTCCACAACCTGGTCTTTGTGAGCATCCGGAAGACCTACCCGATGCAAGCCTTCAAGATCATGCACGGGCTGTGGGGCATGGGGCAGATGATGTTCACGAAATACATCGTGGTGGTGGACGCCGGGGTGGACGTCCATAACACCAGCCATGTGCTGTTCCACCTCTGCGCCAACACCGATCCGCAGCGCGATTCGCTGGCCAGCCGCGGCCCGGCGGATGTCCTGGACCACGCCACCGCCGACCTGGCCATCGGGTCAAAGATGGGTTTCGACGCGACGCGCAAGCTCCCCGGCGAGGGGTTCAAGCGGCCCTGGCCGCCGCTGATCCGAATGGACCCCGCCGTGAAGGCGAAGTTCGGAGGCCTGGGGCAGCCGGGCGCATGAGGGAGGCAGCCGTCTGTGCGCCGGCAGCCCCGGGATCCCGCCCGGGGCGGTTGAAAAGAGCTGTCCAGTGCTGGTAGATTACCGCGATGGCGCCTGACGATCTTTTTGCGGAACCCGGGGCGGGGGGATCCCCGTTGATGCCGGGCGCGACGCCGTCGCGTCCCCTGGCGGCCCGGATGCGGCCCAGGAACCTCTCGGAGTTCGTTGGCCAGAGCCACATTCTGGGGCCGGGCCTGCTGCTCCGCCGCGCCATCGAGGCGGATCGCCTCCAGTCGTTGATTTTCTACGGGCCGCCCGGCACGGGCAAGACCTCCCTCGCGCAGATCATCGCCCTCCAGACGCGCGCCCACTTCGAGCGGCTCAGCGGCGTGGAGTCGAATGTGGGTGACATGCGCCGCGTGCTGGCCGGGGCCGCCAACCGGCTGGCCAACAAGGGGCTGGCCACGATCCTCTTCATTGATGAAATCCACCGCTTCAACAAGGCCCAGCAGGATGTGCTCCTCCCGGACGTCGAGGCGGGAGTGGTGCGGTTGATCGGGGCGACGACTCACAACCCGTTTTTTTTCGTCAACTCGCCGCTGGTCTCGCGCTCGCAGATCTTCGAGTTGCGGCCGCTGACGGAGGCGGACCTGCTCGCACTGCTCCGCCGGGCCCTGGCCGACGCGGAGCGGGGGCTGGGCTACCTGCGGATCGAGGTGGCGGAGCCGGCGCTCACCCATCTGGCGCGGCTCGCCGACGGCGACGCGCGCAAGGCGCTGGGCGCGATCGAGATCGCCGCCCTCACGACGGAGCCCGATGCCGCCGGCGTCGTGCGGATCGACCTGCCCACGGCCGAACAGAGCATCCAGAAAAAGGCGGTGGTGTACGACGATGAGGACTCGCACTACGACACCATTTCGGCGTTCATCAAATCGATGCGGGGCAGCGATGTGGACGCGTCGCTCTACTGGCTGGCGAAGATGGTCCACGCCGGGGAGGATCCGCGGTTCATTGCGCGCCGCATCGTGATCCATGCCGCCGAGGACGTCGGATTGGCGGATCCGATGGCCCTGGTGCTGGCCAACGCCGCCGCCCAGGCGGCGGAGTTCATCGGCTGGCCCGAGGCCCGCATCCCGCTGGCCGAGGCCACGATCTACATCGCCGCCGCCCCCAAGAGCAACAGCGTGGTGACCGCCATCGGGAGCGCGATGAAGGACATCGAGTCGGGGCGCACACTGGCGGTGCCGGACCACCTGCGCGACGGCCATTACCCCGGTTCCGCCCGCCTGGGCCATGGCCAGGGCTACCAATATGCCCACGATCATCCCGGCCACTTCGTGGCCCAGGATTATCTGGGGGCCGACCGGCGTTATTACGAGCCGACCGAGCAGGGTTCGGAGAAGCGAATCAAGGAGCGGGTCGACAAATGGCGGGCGCAACTTTCCGCCGCCCGGCCCGCGCCCCCGGGAACCACCCCGGCCCCGTAAGCCTATATGAAGATACGCCCCGACAGCACCCCTCCCCCTGGTCCGCCCGCGGACGACGCGGATGACCGGGTGCCGCTGTACCAGCGTCCTTGGTTTGCCGGCCTGGTGCTGGCGGTGTTGACCTTCGGGGTTTTCCAGCAGGTCACCAGCTACCCCTTCGTGGAATTCGACGACCAGGATTACGTGGTATCGAATCCACACGTGCAGGGCGGGTTGAGCGGGGCGGATCTGGCCTGGGCGTTCACGTCCACCCATGCCTCGAACTGGCACCCCATCACGTGGATCTCGCACATGCTGGACGTGCAGTTGTTCGGCCAGAACGCCGCCGGGCCCCATTTGGTGAACCTGCTCTGGCATATCGCCAACGCGCTCCTGCTGTTGTCGTTCCTCCGCAAGGCCACGGGACAAAACTGGCCCAGCGCCTTCGCCGCCGCCTTGTTCGCCCTGCACCCGCTCCACGTGGAGTCGGTGGCGTGGGTGGCGGAGCGCAAGGACGTGTTGAGCACCTGCTTCGCCTTGCTAACTCTGCATGCCTACCTGGACTACACCCGGGCGCGCGCTCCCGGGGGTGCGGCGCCGGGGCGGCCCGCCCGCTTCCATTACGGGCTGGCGCTCTTCTGGTTTGCCTTGGGGCTGATGAGCAAGCCGATGCTCGTGAGCCTGCCTTTGTTGCTGCTGCTCGTCGACTATTGGCCGCTGGGGCGGTTCTCGAAAGGGGCGGCTGCGGCCAGGGTTTTGCTCTGGGAAAAGCTGCCGTTCGTGGCGCTCTCGGCCCTTTCCTGCGGCATGACGCTGTTTGCGCAATACCATGGCGGTGCGGTGCAGGATTTCGCGCACCTCCCGGTGCAGGCGCGCGTGGCCAACGCCCTCGTTTCCTTCAGCCGGTATCTGGGCAAGACCGTCTTGCCGCTCCACCTTTCCATCCTCTATCCGTACCCGGGCAACTGGCCTTGGGTCTCGGTGCTGCTGAGCGCGTTGCTGCTGGTGGCGGTGAGTGCGGCGGCAGTGTGCCTGCGACGCCGGTTCCCCGCTTTGGTGGTGGGGTGGTTTTGGTTTGTGATTTCACTGTTGCCGGTGATCGGGTTGGTGCAGGTCGGGGAGCAGTCGATGGCGGACCGGTACATGTACATCCCCTCGATCGGGCTCTTCGCCGCGATCGCATGGCTCGGGGCGGCGGCGGCCGCGCGGCTCGCACTGGCGCCTTCCGCTGTGGGGGGCATCGCTGGTGTGCTGCTGGCCGGTTGTGCTGCCCGGACCATGGTCCAGGTGCCCTATTGGCGCGACACCGAGAGCCTCTATCTGCATGCCCTGGCCACCGGCGGGCCGAATCCCACCGTCGTCCGGTTTCTCGCCTACCATTACTACAACTTGGGGAACGCTGCCAAAGAGGCGGGAAATGCCGAGGAGGCGATCGTGCGCTACCGGGGCTCCCTCAAAATGGATCCTCAGAACAGTCTTGCTCACAACAACCTGGGCATGGTTTACCAGGCCATCGGACGGATCCGCGACGCCATCCCGGAGTATGGCAAGGCGGTCGAGCTCAGCCCTACCAACGCCCACGCCCGCAACAACCTCGGGGTGGCGCTCGCGGCGGGAGGCAACCTCGAGGAGGCCGCCAAACAACTTGTCGAATCCGCCCGCCTGGCCCCGGACAACGCCGAGGCGCACAACAACCTGGGGGCGCTCTATTTCCGTCAGGGCAAGTTCAAGGAGGCCGTTCCTGAGTACGAAGCAGCGGCGCGGCTCGCGCCCGGGAACCCCGGCGTGCTGGACAATCTGGGCGACGCCTTGGCCCGGCTCGGCCGGCCGGAGGAAGCCCAAAGCGCCTACCGGAAGGCACTGGGGATCGATCCCGGCGATCCTGTCGCGCAGAAGCGCCTCGGGATCGGGCCCGCCGCCACCAAACCGCCGCGGCGCGCCCCCTGACATGGCGTGGCCGGGTTTGCCCTCCGCAGGGAAAGCGGCATTGCGGCGCCGCGTGCTGGCGGCGGTGGGGTTGATGAGCGAGGCACAACGGGAGGACGAATCGGCCCGCGCGCGGGCGCTGCTTGAGGCGCAGCCCGTGTGGTGCCAGGCGGAGGCGGTGTTGCTGTACGCCCCGATGCCCGGCGAATTGGATGTCTGGCCCTTGGTGTTGCGGTCGTTGGCGGAAGGCCGGCGGGTCCTGCTGCCGCGCTACGACCCTGGTTCGGGGAGTTATCTTGCCGCCGAGTTGCGCGACGCCGAGGCGGATCTCAGCCCGGGCCGGTATGGCGTCCGCGAGCCCCGGGCCCATTGTCCCGGGTTTCCCCTGAACCGGCTGGACTTGGCCTTGGTTCCTGGTGTAGCTTATGACGCCAAGGGGCACCGGCTGGGGCGGGGCCAGGGGTATTACGACCGGCTGCTGTCGGTCGCAGGTGGGTTGGCCTGCGGGGTCGCGTTTGAAACCCAGTGGGTGGCCGTTGTTCCGGTGGAAGCTCATGACATGACCGTGGACTTTATCGTGACCCCCACGCGCTGGCATCCGGTCCGCACGCCTGCCGCATGATTTCGATTACCAATATTGCCGAGGACGGTGCTTTTGCCAGCGCCGGGGCGGCGCTTTGCTACCTGTTGCTCTGGTGGAAGGAGCGTGGTGCCCGGGACGCCCGCAAGATGCAGGTGGATGCCATGCTGGACCAGGCCCGGGCCGAGGCGGGCGCATTGGTGCGCGACGCCCGGCTCGCCTCCAGCGAGGAGGCGCTCAAGCTGCGTGACGACATCGAGAAGTCTTTTGCCTCGCGCCGCGCCGAACAATCCGAAATCGAACGCCGGCTCGGCGAGCGCGAGGCCCTGATCAATTCCCAACTCCAGCGGGTGGCCGAGGCTGAGCGCATGCTCAACGAGCAGAAGTCGTCCCTGCGCACCGGCGAGGAGGCGTTGCGCCTGCGTGAATCCGAGGTTCGCGAGCTCTCGCGCCGGGGGGCGGAGCATTTGCAGCGGCTGGCCGGCCTCAGCCAGGCGGAGGCCCGCGAGGCGTTTCTTCGCCGCGTCGAGGAGGAGGCCCTGTGCGACGCCAGCAACCTCACCCGCCACATTCTCGAGGATGCCCGGGCCCGGGCTGAGGAAAAGGCCCGCCGGATCATCTCCATCGCCATCCAACGCTACGCCGCCGACCACACCTTCTCGAACACCACCGCCAGCGTGGCCATCCAGGGGGATGACATCAAGGGGCGCATCATCGGCCGCGAGGGCCGGAACATCCGGGCCTTCGAGGCCGCCACTGGTGTCACTGTGCTGATCGATGACACCCCCGGCGCCGTGTTGCTCTCCGGTTTTGACCCCGTCCGGCGCGAAATCGCCCGCGAATCGATGATCCGCCTTATCGCCGACGGCCGGATCCATCCCAACCGGATCGAGGAGATTGTCGGTGTGGTCAGCCGCGAGATGGACGAGACCATTGTCCGGATCGGCGAGGAAGCGGTTTCCCGGGCTGCTCTCCCGCCCCTGGCTCCGGAGATCGTCAAGGTGCTGGGGCGGCTCCATTTCCGCCACAGCTACGCCCAGAACATCCTCGACCACTCGGTCGAGGTGGCTCACCTGATGGGCTTGATGGCGGCCGAGTTGGGGTTGGATGTTCCCGAGGCCCGGCGGGCCGGGTTGCTGCATGACATCGGGAAGGCGATTACCCACGAAGTGGAAGGCCCGCACGCGATCACCGGGTCCGAGATGCTCAAGCGCCACGGTGAGTCCGACGCCATCATCAACGCCGTGGCCTCCCACCACAACGATGTCCCGCCGGTCGGCCCCCTCGGCATCCTGGTGAGCGCCGCCGATGCCATCAGCGCGTCCCGGCCCGGCGCCCGCTCCGAGAACATGGCCACCTACCTCAAGCGCATCGAGGAACTTGAAAAGCTGGCCGGTTCCTTCCCCGGCGTGGATCGCTGCTTCGCCGTCCAGGCCGGCCGCGAACTCCGCGTGTTCGTGCTGCCCGATCAGGTGGATGACACCGGGGCGTTCGCGGTCGCCCGCGGCATCGCCTCCCGCATCGAGAACGACCTCCAGTATCCCGGCCAGATCAAGATCACCGTCATCCGGGAGACGCGCTGCATCGAGTTGGCGAAGTAACGCCGGTTCGACACCCCTGCGGCTCTCCCCCTCCGTCCCCGCGGCGGAGTCGCAACAGCCACCTGGCCGGGGCGTCCGCCGTCGGTCCGCCATCCAGACAGCATACGGGAGCGACCCGGTCGGCTCTCGACAAAAAAACCCGGCCTGCGAAGCAGACCGGGTTCAAAACTTCCGCGGGAGGCGGGGAGGGGCTTCAGCGACCTTCCATCATGCTGCTGGGCATACCGTTTTCCCAGCTCTTGGGCCCGTTCCAAGGCCGTTCGGACTCGTTGGACGAATCCTCACCGTTGGTGGTGGCACACCCGGTGGCCGCCCAACCCGAAAGGGCCAGAACGAGCCACAGCAGGGAACAAAGTCGCGATTTGCTCTTATTCATTGGTCGGCCAGGCGGGGATGACCTGATCGCCTTCCATCACTTCACCGATCTGCCAACCGGGCATCACGTTCGCGATGGCGCGATCCTTTTGCATATCGCTAACGACCACCTTGGCCACCAATTTGCCCTTGCGGTTGACCAGGAGTTCGCCGCGGTTCTTCAGGTGCTGGTCTTCGCCGATGTTCAGCACCACGAAATTCCATTTGGGATCCACGACGCGAACCTCGCCCTTGAGGGAGGCCGGCAGGAGGATGTGCTTCTCGGGATGGAGGAAGCGATCCAGCTCGGCACCGAGGTTTTCGATCCGGACAACCTGCTGCGCGTTGGTCTTCTGAAGCGCAGCGACATTGCGCTCGAGTTGCTTCACGTCATTCTGCATGCCGAGGATCTGCTGCGGTGAAACGCCGAGGGCCTTGTAAGCGGCGAGGTTTTCCTGAGCGGTGTCGCGCTCGCCGGTGGCTTTCTTGAGATCCTCGTCGAGCTTCCCGGCCCGCTTGTTCTGCTTGTCCGCCTCGGCCACCGCTGTGTCGCGCTCCGTGGTGGTCGATTCCAGCGTCGCCTTCGTCTGGCTCAGCTCAGTCTTGGTCTTGTCCAAAGTCAACTTGGTCGTGCGGAGTTCGCCTTGCGCCTTCTCCTTGTCGCTTTTTTGGGACTCGCGATCCTTCTGCAGGACCTCAAGCTTCTCCTTGACACCACCGGGCACGAACGTGAGGGCCACCGCGGCCAAGCCGGCGATGATGGCAACGATTAAGCTGATTCGGATCAACATGGTCTCGCTAAGCGTTAGTTCTTTCGACTTACGAGCATAGCCACCCGGCGATCCGGTGTCAACCACTTTGGCCGGGAAAAAACGGCCGTGGTCCGGGGGGCGTGCCCCGGAGTCCTCCGGCGAGCGGATCAGGCGACGCGCACGATGCCCCTGCCGCGCGCCACCATCAGAAATACCGGCCGCCGCGGCCCGCACCTTGCCCGGAGGGCGGGGTTGTGCCTACTTTGGGGGCGATGAGATACCGACGATTCGGCCGGACTGGTCTGGAGATCCCCGTCATTTCGTGCGGCGGCATGCGCTACCAGCACAAATGGCAGGATGTGCCCCCGGGTGAAATTCCCGAGGAAGGCCAGAAGAACCTTGCGGCCTGCATTCAGCGGGCGTTGGACGCGGGCGTCCACCACATCGAGACGGCCCGCGGCTACGGCACCTCGGAGATGCAGCTCGGCCGGATCCTGCCGACCCTCCCGCGGGAAAAACTCATTGTCCAAACCAAGGTGGCGCCGCAGCGTGATGCTGCCGCCTTCCGCGCCACGTTCGAGACGTCGATGGGTTACCTTGGCCTGGATTACGTGGACTTGCTCTCGTTGCACGGGATCAACAACCGCCAGTTGTTGGAGGACTCGCTCCGCCCGGGGGGGTGCCTCGACGCCGCCCGGCAGTTGCAGCGCGAAGGGCGCGTCCGGTTCATCGGTTTCTCCACCCACGCGCCCTGCGACATCATCCTGGATGCAATCCGCGGCGGGGATTTCGATTACGTGAACCTCCACTGGTATTTCGTCAACGATCTGAACTGGGCGGCGGTGGCCGCCGCGCGCGCGAAGGACATGGGCGTGTTCATCATCAGCCCGAACGACAAGGGGGGGAAGCTCCAGGAACCAACCGCCCGGATGGCCGGGCTCTGCGCCCCGTTGACCCCGATGCAGTTCAACGACCTCTACTGCCTCGCGCGCCCCGAGGTCCACACCCTGAGCTGCGGCGTGGCCCGGCCGGGTGATTTCGACGAACACCTGCGGGCGCTCGATCACTACGACCAGATACCACCGGTGATCGCGCCGATCGAGGCGCGGTTGCGGGCGGAGATGGTGCGGGTGCTGGGCGCCGACTGGTGCGCGCGGTGGCACGAGGGCGTGCCGGAGTTCACAGAAGTCCCCGGCGAGGTGAACGTCCTCGAGATCCTCCGCCTGTGGACGTACGCCAAATCACTCGATTTGGTGGCGTGGGCCAAGATGCGCTACAACCTGCTCGGCCAGGCGGAGCACTGGTTTCCCGGGCAGAACGCCGCGCGGTCCGCGGAGTTGCCGCTGGCCCGGTGCATCGAGCGCAGCCCGTTCGCCGACCGCATCCCGGAAATTCTGCGCGAGGCGCACGAGCTTTTCTTTGAAAAGCCGGTGCCCCGGCTGAGCCAGAGCTGAGGCCCGCGGACCGCGGGCCGGCCCTACTTGGTGTCGGGCTTGGCCGCGCCGCCGGCCGCCGGGGCCGGGGCGGCCGCGTTAAGCTGTTCCAAGACTGCGCTGGTGATCTCGTTCTCGCCGCTGTCGTAGAGGACCACCGGAATTCCGTTGACGCTGTCGCCCGCCACGTCGAGCACCAGGGCATAACCCGCGGCCTTGGCCTTGGCGGAGAGGACCGAGCGAATTTCCTCGAGGATGTTGTCATGCATCCGGCGGATCTGCTCTTCGGTGGTGGACCGCACGGTTTTCTCGAAGGAAACGAGCGATTCTTCGGCGTCCTTCACCTTCTTGAGTTTCTCCTCGGCGGCCTTCTGCCGCTTCTCGTGCTCTTCGGTCGAGACGGCCTGATCGCCGGCCTTCACCCGCGCGGCCTCGTAATCCTCCTTGAGCTTCTTCCAATCACCCATCATCGTGGTGTGGTCTTTCTCCATCTCCGCCTTGCGCTCCTCCATGGACGAGCGGGCCTGCTTGGTCTTCCAATAGCCCTCGAACACCTTGCGCATGTCGACCGTGGCGATCCGCCCCTGGGCCAGCGCCGATCCCCCCGCCAGCATGGTCACTACCAACGCCGCGACCCCGTACCGCAAGAAATGTCTCATCATAATTGCGGGCCAGTGTATCATACGGTCCCGCCTGCTGCCAGTCCCAAAAAGGGTGCCGGCCAGGGCTGCATGGCGGGCGGCAAAGTCGTGGCGCAGGCTGGCTGCCTGTCGCTCCGCCGGGGTCCGGCCTGCTGACCAGTGCTGGTGCGGGGGCGTCGTATTTGTGCCCGGCCCAGCGGTGCCGCGATCCGCCACCCCTCCCGGGATCCCCGGTGCCGGCCTCCTCGCGCCCTCCGTTGCCGCCGGGCCGCCGCCCCTGTCTGGACGGCACCGGCAGCGGCGGCCGCCACCTTCCGCACCCCAATTACGGGGACGCTTCCCGGGGCACAGATCGCGCAGCCATCGCTTGGCGGCTCATGGCTGGGTGCCGAGGACGGGCGGGTGCCGGATTTGGCATCAGCCTACCCGAACAAAGGTAAGTTAAGTTCCCGTCGCGCAAGCGCATATGGTCAATACTCTTCCTGAAGGGCACGCGGGGCGGCTTGGCCGGCTTCATCCACCGCCGGTGGGCGGTGGGGGAGGCGATTTGGAGCTATTTTCCGGACCTCGCGCGGCCTGCGGGTGGTGGGGCGTCGGTTGGCACATTCTATGCCGGACAAGGAGACAATGCGGGCCGTCAGAGGGGAGGAGCCAGGCGCGGGACGCGCCCGGCCGGGGGGCGGAGGACCGGAGCGGGGCTGGCGCCCGGCGCCGACTGGTCTGCGGTGCCGTCGCGCGGCGGACGGGGAGGCGGCGGCATGAGAATTCCCGCCGGCCTTTGGCACGGGTTGTTGGCGACTGATTTTGAAAAGGAGACCTGCGAGCTGTTCCATCCCCTGATCCTCATCACCTCCCGGCCCGTCCTGAGAACCGGCCAGGTGCGTGGAATGATCGAGGGAGCCGCGCGCCAGCGGCGCAGCCTGTTGTTAATCGCTCCGCGTCTGACGGCCGAGGTGGTGAGCGAGTTGGTGTCACGCCGGCTCCGAGCGGGACCGGTCATCGGGGCCGTCGGCCTGCCCGCGGCCTGGCTGGAGAACCGCCCGCTGCTCGAGGACCTTGCGATGGCGGTTGGGGCGGGGGTGTTCGCGGGGCAGACCGAGCCGCCTTGGGAGGAGTTGGAGGCCAGTTCACCCCTCATCGGGTCCGCGCGGTTTGTTGCGGCCCGGCGCGATTCGACCACCATCTCGGGCGGGGCGGGGGATCAAACCGCCCTGCGCTCCCGGATCTTGGAGTTGGTCCGGCAGATGGCCTCCACCGATAGGGGTGGCGAGAAGGACCAACTCTGGGAGCGCTTGGAGAATCTCTCCAGTTGCCTGCGGCCGGCTGAGGCGGCCTGACCAGCCAGACTAGCCGACGCCGCTGCGATTGGCGGGCGGGGCGGTCGCAGGGGAAAAGGGGCTCCCGGCTGTGCCGGGGCGCGGCCGGGAGCCTGCGTCGCCGCATCCGCTCTGAATTACTTCCGGCGGCGGAGTCCCGCGACCACGAGGCCGACCGCTCCCAGGCCCGCCACCACAGTGCTCGGCTCGGGCGTGGTGTAAGTCACGGTGAAACCACCCGGGAGGGTGAACGAGCCATTGACGGGGGTGCCGTTGGGGAAGGAGAGCGTCGCCATTCCGTTGGCATCCGTGGTGCCGAACACCTCGGTCGGTCCCAAACCCGGGACGTTGATCGTGCCGTCAAACGAGCTGCTCGGAGGGCCAGTCACCGTTTGTGTCACTGTGGGGTCGCTCGTCCCAAAGGTGAAGGGGGCCGTGAAGTTGAAGGGCAGAACCGTTCCGTTCGCCTCGGTTTCGGTGCCGGAAACCGTCGCGTAGCCCGGATCGCCCGCGATCGGGGTGATGGTATAGACGATGGAGATGGCCGCGTGGCTCGACGTGGACCCCAAAAGGAGTCCCGCAGCGGCCGCGCACAATGTGATGATGCGTTTGGTCATGGAGTTGTCTTACTGTTTCAACCAGTCAAGCTGATGTGCTGCCCGGGGGGAAACCCCGCCACCGGTCCGGCCCCGTCCTCCCCCGGGGACGGATTCCCCCAGTGCCGGACCGGCGGGCAAGGCGCCCGCCTTGCCGCAACCACAGTCATCTCGATCTGGTTGTATTTGTCGGGTGTGTCTCCCCGGGAATCCAGACCAGCAACCGGCCAGCCTGTTTTCCCGGGTTGCGAAACTCTTAACACTCTCATCAATCAGGTCACTAGTTTCCATTCTACCCTAAATCAGGTAGTCTCAACGCGGGGCACCTTCGGCGGGAGCACCCGCCGCCGGCCGGAGACCGCTCGACAGGCCTGCCCGTCCGATCCACCCTCACGGCCATGCGTCCAGCTTATTCCGCCACACTCGTAGTCGTGGCCTTCGCCGCCGCCGCCGCCACGCCCCCCGGACCCGCCGCCCCCGCCGGCCCCCGCCTCGCGGTCGATGCCGCCTATTCCTGGCTCATTCCGGTGGAGAAACTGGACGCGGGTGAGGATCTGCTGGCCCGCGCCGGTTTCCGGCGGGCGCGGGAGCGGCTGAACTGGGCGGAGGTCGAGCCGCGCCGCGGCGTGTTCGAATGGGGCAAGTACGACCGGTCCGCCAGCGCCGCCCAGGCGGCCGGCGTCGGGGTTTGCCAGGTCTTCCACAACGTCCCGGGCTGGGCGCGGAGCGACCACGCCGGGAACCGCTACCCGGACGATCTCCGCGACGCCTGGGAGTTTGGCCGCGCGGCCGCGGCCCATTTCGCGGGCCGGGTCCAGGCTTGGGAGGTATGGAACGAGGCGGACATTCGCGAGTTCTCCCCCGAGACGGGCGATGCCTATGCCGCCTTCCTCAAAGCCGCCTACCTGGGCTTCAAGGAAGGCGACCCTTCGGTGTCGGTTGCCCTGGTTTCGCTGGCGAACCGGGCCGGTCAATTCGAGGAGGCGCTTTTCCGCAACGACTGCGGGCGGTATTTCGACCTGTTCAACTACCACATCTACGACCAGCCCTCGGCCTACCCGGCACGGGCCCAGGGGCATTTTGATCTGCTCGACCGCCATGGCATCCGCCCGGTTCCGATTTGGCTGACGGAGGCCGGGATTGGTCTGCCGGCGCCGGACGGCGCGCTTTCCGCCGCGGACCAGCAGAAGCAGGCGGACTTCATACCAAAATCTTGTGTGATGTCGCTCGCCTGCTCCACGGACTGCCACTTTTACTTTGTGTTTCCCCATTACCTGGAGAACGGGCGCGAGTTTGGGGTGATGGACGCGGACCTGCGGCCCGGCCCCGGATACCGGGCGCTGGCCGCGGTCTGCTCCCTGCTGGGGCGGGCCGGGTATCTGGGGCGGGTGGCCCTGGACGGCCCTCCCGGGATCGAGGCGCACCTTTTCGACAACGGCCGGGACGAGACCCTGGTCCTCTGGCATGAAGGGGGCTCCGTGGCCGTGCGCCCGCCTGCGGCGGTCAGAGGGGCCTTGGTTTACGATAGCTCCGGCGTGGGGCAGGGGCCGTTGGGAACGGTGATCGAGGCGGGATCATCGCCCCGGTTCGTCCGGGCTCCCCGCGGGGTGTTCCACGCGGACGGCCGGTTTCTGGCGGCCCGGCATGCGACCGGCCCGGTCCGGCCCGCCTCGGCCCTGGTGCCCCGGATCCTGCCGCCTTCGGGGGCGGTGGCGAAAGACCTCGAGGCATGGCGGTTTCGCTCCGGAGAGCAGGTGCCCCTCACGCTTGAGGCCTACAATTTCAGCCGCCAACCGGTGACTGCCCGCTGGGGGGCGGAACTGCCGCCGGGTTGGAGCCTCGCTCCGGTGCCCGCCCCGTTCCAGATCGCACCGATGGGACGTGAGAGCGTGCACACATCCCTGCTGGTTGGTCCTGGCGGGATGGAGCGGCGGGTGCTGCGGTTCCTCTTGCGCGGGGACGACGGAAGCGCCGGGGAGGCCGCGCCCGAGGCGGTGTTGGATCCCGCGAGCCTGCCGGCCGGCGTCCGCGCGCCGCTCCGCCTTGCACCGGGTGAACAGTGGGCGGCGAACATCTCCGGGAACGGCGCGATGACCGTCACCCCGGGGGAGGGGGACGAATGCCGGTTTACCGGCCGCTTCGACCGGCCCGGCGACCGTTGGATGTATCCCACCGCCACCTTCGTGATGCCCCGGGACTGGCGCGAGTTTGATGCCCTGGAGTTCGAGGTGCGCATGGCGGCACCGCAGCCTGGTACGGTAGTTCGGACGATGTTGGTCGAGCGGGAAGGGTCGGTCTATTTCACCGGGGCGGGCCTTCCGGTCAGCACGGGCTGGACCCGCGTGGTGGTGCCGTTCGCTTCGTTGGCACCGGGGTCGTTTGCTCCGGCGGACCCCGACGGACACCTGGATTTGGACCGCATAGCCGCCATCCGGATCGGCTGCAACGCCACCGCTGACCAAGTGGAGTTGGAGGTCCGCCACTTCTCTCTGGTTCACTTCCGCGAGTGAGGGGGCCGATTTGGCTCGACCAACCCCCCCGGAGAACCAAGATGTTCTCCATGCGTGTGACGAGTTTCTTTCCGCCCCTCCTGCTCGCCCTGGCCCTCCTCGGCGGTCCGGCCGACCGGATCGGGGCCCAGGGCACCGGCCCGTGGGATGTGGCCACCGCCGGCGCGCGGCCGGGGGGAGCCGAGGATTGCACCACGGTGTTCCAGAAGTTGCTCGACGAGGCCGGGCGTGCCGGTGGCGGGGTGGTGACCGTGCCGGCCGGCCGCTACCGCATCAACGGGCACCTCACCCTTCCGGCGAATGTCACCCTCGAGGGAATCTACCGGGTCCCGCCCAACCCCGGCGCCCTCCACGGCACCGCACCCTCCGGGTCCGTCCTGCTCGCCTATGCCGGACGTGGTGACACGAACGCTCCCCCGTTCATCACCCTGAACGGGGACAACGCGGCCCTCGCCGGTCTGGTCATCATGTACCCGGAATGGCGCCAGACCGACGTGCCGCCCATCCCTTACCCGCCCTGCATCTCCTGCGAGGGACGGGAGAATACCGGCGTCCGCGACTGTTGCCTGCTCAACCCGTACGAAGGAATCAAAATGGTGCGCGCCGCGCGCCACCTCATCCGCAACGTCACCGGCTATCCGAGCAAACGGGGCATTTACGTGGATGAGTGCTACGACATCGGTCATATCGAGAACATCCACTTCTGGCCTTTCGGCGTCGCCTACCAGGCGGAGGACCCCTATTGCAAATGGGTCAACACCCAGGGCGTGGCTTTCGAGCTGGCCCGCACCGACTGGCATTACGTCCACAACACGTTCTGTTTCGGGTACGGGGTTGGCTACAAGTTCTCCCAGTCGAAAGCAGGCAGCGCGAACGGGAACTTCCTGGGTTTGGGCGCGGACTCGTGCCGTCGCGCGGTGCTGGTCGAGCAGGCCCAACCGCCCGGCCTGCTCATCGCCAACGGCGAGTTTGTCGGCCGGTGGGAAAGCAGCGACTCCGTTTGCGTCGAGATTGGTCCCGAGGTGGCGGGCGTCGTCAGCCTTGTGAACTGTTCCTTCTGGGGGCCGATCGATCGGTGCGTTTGGATGCGCGGCGCTTCCGGCCAACTGACGGCGAGCGCCTGCCACTTCCTCGACTGGGACAGCGGCGGCATCGGCTCACCCGCGTTGCAGATCGATGCCGGCCGCGCCGTCGTCCAGGCCTGCAGTTTCGGCCGCAACAAAATGCCTGTGGCGCTTGGGTCGAATGTCATCTCGGCCATCCTGACCGCCAATCAAGCCGAGGGCGGGTTCCGCTTCCGGAACCTGGCCGGACGCCGTGCCCAAGCCGGCTTCAATGAGGAGAACCCGGTCGAATGGACGCCCCAGGCGCGCGCGGCGTACCGGCTCGCCATCGGGGAGCCGGGGGACGGTTCCTATCTCGAGGGGTGGTATGATCCGGAGAAGGCGGGCCGGCCGTTCCGTTGGTCCGCGGGCAAATCACGGCTGATCCTGCCGGTGGTGCCGGGGAAATCGTACGCGCTGCGACTGGAGGTCGCGGGTCCGGCGCGGGCGTTGGGCGGGGCGGTGGGACTTTACTGCGGGGGTGTCCTGATCGCCCCCTTCAAGGCCGCGGGCGAGCTGGCCGCCACGCTGCCCGCTTCGGCTTCGGATACCATCGAAGTCGAACTGCGCTGCCACTCTTGGATACCGGCTCAAACCGACCCGGGCTCGAAGGACCCGCGCGCGCTGGGGGTTCAAGCCACGCGCCTCTCCATGCGGGCGAATGGGAGCGACGCGCCCTGGTTTGACGCCAACACCGGCAAGCCGACCGCGCCCTGATCAACCGCCGGGTTGGCCAGCCACACGCGCCTTTTGAGACTTGACCGGCTGCGGCGGCGGGCCATCTTGCTCCGGGTAAACCCCCGGTGCCGCATCGAGCGACCCGGCACCCAATCTCGATTCCTCCATGAAGAAACGTCTTGTGCGGATGGCGGCGGCAGTCGGCCTCGGGCTCCTGGTTCTGGCCGGCGGCGTCTGGGCTCTCTGCCGGAACCTGGGCGACCGCCCCAGACTCTACCAAGGCAAGACCGTCTTCGAGTGGAGCCAGACCGCGGCGGGGAAGGACCCCGCGGCGAGCCGCACCGCCTTGGAGGTGCTGGACCGCGAGATTATTCCCCACCTGACCCGGACGATCCTGGAGGATACCAACGACTCGCGCCTGCGGTTCCAACTGATCGAGCTGATGAACACGCTGCCCGGGGTGGACATTTACGCGGTGTCGGCTCCGACCAGGCGGGCCGGGGCGGCGGATCGGCTGGGCGATTTTGGCCCCGCCGCCGCCGCGGCCATCCCGGTGCTCCGTCGCGCGTTCGAGGGTCCTGACAAGGTGGTGCGCGGTCCCGCTGCGGTCGCCCTGGCCCGCATGCACGCCGCGCCGGGCGAGCTGATCCCGCAGATAATCACGGCCCTCGACGAGGAGGATCTCCGCGAGGCCGCCGCCCGGGCGCTGGGGAAATACGGCTCCGAGGCGACCTCCGCCGTTCCCAAACTTCAGGTCTTGTTCCGGGTGCCCGACAAGGATCTCCATCATGAGGTCGTCGAGGCGCTGCGCGCGATCGATCCCTCCGCGATGCCGCAGGGCGGCATGGGCCGTCGGGCCGCCTCCGGGGGCGCAACGGCCCCGGAGGCGCCCGGGAAGCCGGCCGCGCCCGCCGCTCCCGAGGGTGCCAAAACTCCATCTCCGCTCTGAGGGGCCTCCCGGTCGGCCGCCCCACCCGGCGGTGCCCGCCCCGGCGGGGATTCCCACCCCATCATCACCATGAAAGACCCATTCCCCACCCACGCTCCCCGGCGGCGTCCACCCTTCGCAACGGCCGCCTGGCTTCTAAGCCTCTCCCTCCTTTCACCCGTCACGGCGCCGGGAGGGGCCCCCCCCCGTTTGCGGGCCGCAGTCCATCCCGAGGCGTTGCACGCCGGACGGATCGATCCGAAGCTGTTCGGCAATTTCGTCGAACTCCTCGATGACGTCGTGCCCGGTATGTGGGCCGAAATGCTCAACGACCGTTCCTTCGAGGGGATTCTGCCTGCGGCCCGCTGGTCGTACTATGACGGCACGCTGAACATCTGCGATCGTCCCTGGGACACGAACACGACCTGGCAGATCGAAACGGGGAATGCTTTTAACGGCGCGCGCAGCGCCCGCCTCGAGTCGGCGGCGGAGCCTGCGCGCCTGACGCAATCGGGCTTGGTGGTGCGGAAGGGGATGCCATACCGGTTTTCGGGTTATCTCCGTGCCGATCCCGGGGTGGAGGCGGTTGTCTCGTTGAAGGCATCGCTGCCGGACGGGTCTGAGATGGTCCTGGCCGAGGCTCCGCTTCCCAAGCTGGCGGAGGGGTGGGGGCGTTTCGGGGTCGATCTGGCCAGCCGCGGCGCCACCGACCGCGCGGTGTTTGAGTTGTCGGCGCGGGGGAAGGGGCGGTTGTGGGCGGACAAGCTGTCGCTGATGCCGGCCGATAATCTGGGGGGAGGGCGGCGGGACGTGGTGGAGGTGATCAAGGAGGTGCGGCCCGCCGTGATGCGCTGGGGGGGCTCCAGCGTCGACCCGGGCCATTACCGTTGGAAGGAGGGCATCGGTGAGCGCGACCAGCGGGTCCCCTGGCCCAACGAGACCTGGGGCCGCCGGGATCCGAACGACGTCGGCATTGACGAGTTCTGCCAGTTCTGCGAGCTGACGCAGAGTGCCCCGCTGATCTGCGTGAGCCAGGCGGACGGTCCGGCCAGCGCGGCCGAGTTGGTGGAATACTGCAATGGACCGGTGGGCTCGACGTGGGGCGCGCGCCGGGCCGCGAACGGCCACCCGGCCCCCTACGGCGTCAAATACTGGCAGATCGGGAACGAAATCAATCCCGACAACGCCGAGTATCTGGCCCGGTTTCCCGAGTTCATCGCCGCGTTGAAACAGGTTGATCCCGGCGTCCGGATCATGACCTCGTTTCCCGGGCGGAAGTTGCTCGAAAAAGTGGGCGCTGGCGTGGCCTACGTCTGCCCGCACCACTACACCCCTGACATCGCCGCGTGCGACCGCGATTTCAACCAAATCACAGCAATGCTCAACCTCACCCCCGGCTGCGCTGGAATCCGCCTGGCGGTGACGGAGTGGAACATCGACGGCGGGGCGTGGGGGCTGGGGCGGGCGAAGCAGGCCACCCTCGAGGCTTCGCTGGTGAATGCCCGTTACCTCAACCTGTTGATGCGGCACTCGGACAAGGTCGAGATGGCGTGCCGCTCCAACCTCGCGAACAGTTATTGCGGCGCCATCATCGAAACCGCCCCCGGCGGCTGGGGGGTCTTGAAGCGCGCGAGCTACCATGTCATGTGGCTCTATTCCCACCATGCCCTCCCGGTTCCATTGCGGGTGGAGGCGGCGGAGGACACCTTGGATCTCATGGCTTGCTCCTCGGAAGACCACAAATCGGTGACCCTCTTCGCGGTTAATCCGCACCGCGATCCGGTGGATCTGTCGGTCGATTTTGGAGCTGTGGGCCGCCCGGTCCGGGTCCGTCGTGGCGAGGTTGTTTGCGACGGCCTGGACGCCGGCCAGCCGGATGTCATCAACCATTGGAATGCCCCCGACCGCGTTTCCATCCGGGCGCTTTCCGGCACGCCCGGGAAGATCACGGTGCCGCGGTTTTCCGCGGCCGCCGTTGACTTTGAACTGGAATGAACCATGCCCGTGGCTGGTGAGGTGAAACCGACCCAACCGATCGCCCAGGGGCGCGGCTACCGCGCGCTTGGGCCAGTGGCACCCCAACCAACGATGGCATCCAGCCCGCGCCCCGCGGGTGGACGCTCCTGAGGTCCATCATGGCAGCCGATTCCCGGACGGGCTTGCTGTTGGGGCTGGTGGCTGTGGCTTGCTGGTCCTTCGGCGCGAGCCTCGTTTTCTTCGGGGCCCGGGAGGCGGGAACCTGGCCATTGGTGGCCATCGGCTCGATTACGGGCGGGGTGGTGCAACTCGCCTCCTGGCGCCTGGGCCGCGGCGGGTGGAAGGGCGCGGTCCGGTTGCCCTGGCGTCTTTGGGCGGTGCCGATGGTCTGTTTCGTGGCTTACGGCCTGGCCTGGCCGTGCGCGCTGACCACGGCGAACGCCACCCAGGTGTTGGGCGTCAGTTTGATCAACTACCTCTGGCCGATTCTCACGGTGGTGTTCGGCGCCTGGTGGGTCCCCGGGGTGAGGTTGACCGGGCGGACGATTCTGGGGCTGGCGCTGGCCGCCGCGGGCCTGGCGTGCGCCAATTACAATACCATCCTCGAGGTCATCGCCGCCGGCCCGAGCCCCAACGACACGCCGCTGGAACGCTGGCGTCCCTACCTGCTCGCCCTGGTCGCGGCGGTCACTTGGGCGGTTTACTCCGCCGTGCTGAGCCGCTGGAGAGCGTGGGCGCGTGATTACGCCACCAGCCCGCTCGGTTTCCTGATCATCGGCCTGGCCGGGGCGGTGGCGCTCGCGGTGAGGGGAGCGCCGATCCATCTCACCCCGCGGGGAGGGCTGCTGGTGCTGCTTTACGCGCTGGGGCCCCAGGCGGCCGGGTACCTCTGCTGGGAGTCCGCGCTCTCCCGCGCCCGGGTGCAGTCACTGAGCACTCTGGCCGCCGCCATCCCGGTGCTCTCCACCGCGTGGCTCTGCCTTTTCCTCCACCACGCCCCCGGGTGGGAGCTGGTGGTCGCGGCTGTCCTCGTCAGTGGCGGTGTCGTGCTCAACCTCAGGGAGTGACCCCGCCCGCCGCCGGATCCGCGGCTTGCCCGGTGCTCGGCCCGGAGCGCAGCCCCCCTGGGCGGGCGGCTCCATGGAGCGCGCGCCTTCCGGTCAGGGGAGCGCCACCCGGTAGAAGCGGCTCGGATGCTGCCCCACCCCGGGATCCTGGAACAGCCCGGTTCCGTTGGCATCGGTGCGATTGGTGCAGACGTTCTGCCAGCCAGCGCCCCCGAGGGAGTCCTGCGCCTGGAGCACGTAGGTGCCGCGCGGACGGCCGCTGAACCGGATCAGGGAGGTGCCGTCGCTGACGCGAATCGAGGTGATCGCGATGGTCTCCAGCGTCTCGCCACCTTTCCCGCCCGGGGCCGTCCCGGGCGCCGGCGTCTCCGCCTCCGTCTCCGTCTCCGCTGCGACCATGCCCTGGTGGACGGGGAACCGAACGGCATTCAGCTCCGCCCAGCTCCTGAACGGTGGCCGGAAGGTCTGGTCCAGGGAGCCGTCCGGGTTTAATCGTGCGAGGTGGGGACAGCGCACCCCGTTCACCGTGTCGAAGAAACCGGCGATCACGATCCGGCCGTCGGGCTGCGGGGCGACATCCATCACCCGGTTCTCCCAGCCCGCGCCGGTCTCGCAGTGGAAGGAGCGGTCGATCGTTCCGTCGGCGTCGAGCCGGACGACGCCCGGGAACGGCGATCCTTGCAGGCGCCCGACCAGGCCGGCGAGGAGCAGCCGGCCATCGGCCTGCGCTTTCAGGGTGAGCGAACTCCGGACGTCGGCCTCATACCAGTTGGTGAAGCCGGCCACCGGGTGCCACGCCGCATCGAAGCGCATGAGCGAACCCTCCCCGGACATCTTGCCATCGGTGGCCCGCGTCCGTACCGCCAGGACCGTCCCCTGGTCGGGTTGTCGGACGGCATAGCGGCAGAGTTCCATCGGCGCTTCGTCAAACAAGGCAGCCAGCACCGGCGCGGCGTCGGCCGCGGAAGGTGGTTCATCCCAGGCGTCGAATGGGATGTCGGTCACGGGGTGATCGGTGCCCGGTGGGAAGGCCAAGGGGTGGCGCCGCGCCGGGGTTGTGCGTCCCCAGTCGATGGGTTTGCGGGTCCAAAACCCAATCGGCCCCAACGCCAGCACGAGGCCCGAAGGCCGGGTGATTCCCGGCGTCACGCGCGGCGCGGGATCGGGGGGGAGCCGCTCCCCCGTCGGACCCAGGCGGTACACGCTCAGGGGAAACGGCGCCATCCGACCCTCGACGGCGCCGTTCAGAACCGCGACCGAGCCATCAGTCAGGGCTGCGGCGGGATAAACCCCGCCCGGGAGGTAGGTCCGTTGCGGCTGGTTCGTTGACCCCCGCCAGGGCACGAATCCCGCCGCCAGGCGGCCGTCACTGCCGAGCACCGCGTAGCCGGGACGGGCCTCCCCCTCCACCCGATCAAACAAACCGCTGAGCAGGAGCCGGCCGTCGGGGAGGGTGGTGATCTGCGCGCGGCTCGCATCCGAGGCGCTGAACTCGGCGCGGGAACAAAACCCGGAATCCAGCGAGCCATCCGGATTCAGGCGCAGCGCGCCACGGCGGAACTGGCCCAGCCGCCCCGTTTGGGGGTCGAGATAAAACCCGCCCAGGCTGGCCCCCACGAGGATCTTCCCATCGGGTTGGATCGCCAGCCCGCCAGGCGGCGTGTCGAGCGTCATCACGGTGGTGGCGCTGAGGGTTTCCGCCCGCGGTGCCTCGGGATTCCCGGCGCTCGGGGCGGGGACGGGAGTGGCACGCGCTGCGGCCGCTGGCTTGGCGTTCTGGAGGCCGCGCCCGCCTGCCAGGACCCTCTCCGGCGACCATCCCGCCGCCGCGGCGGCGACCACGATCGCCGTGGTTCCCGCGACGGCTCCGGCCGTGACCTTGAGCCGGATCCAGGCAGAGGCCCGGAGCGCCATCACCACCAGCTCGGCCACGGTCCCCATGGCCGCCGCCCCAGTGGTGTCGGCCAGGACCGTCGAACCCAGGCCGGCGGGAATGGTGGTGGCGTGGAGGTCCGCCAGGGCGGCGGCCACCACGGCGACGGAGAGTTCGCGGCCGTGTTTGCGGAGCCCTCGGCGGAGCTTGTCCAGTGCCCGGGCGAGGCGCTTCCGGGCTGCGCCCTCGGTGATCCGCAAAGCACCGGCCAAATTGCTGATCGACTGGGCTTCCAAGAAATGCCGGACAATGATCTCCTGGTCCGCGCGCCCCAGCCGGCCCAACGCCGCCTCCAAAAGCTGGGGAAAAGGATCGCCCCCCTCGCGTGGCGGCGGCCCGTGGGCGGGGTCGGCCAGCAGGCCCGCTTCCGCTTCGCGCGCGCGGCGGCGTCTCTCGCCCCGAAGGAGGTTCGCGGCCGTCAGGCGGGCGGTCCGGTAAAGCCAGCCCGCGATTACCGTCCCGGTCCCCAACCGCCCCGCCTTTCGCGCCAGCAGGATGAACACCGCCTGGGTGATGTCCCGAGCGTGTTCCGCATCACCAGTCAGGCGCAACCCCGCCCCATAAACCAGGTTCAGGTGCCGGCTCACCAGGGTGGCAAAGGCGCTTTCCGAGCCTTCCGATGCATACCGGGCCAATAAAATGTGATCGTCCCCTTCGCTCATCTCACTGGAACATGTCCGTCGGACGGCGGATGGGACAGTTTTTTTTGCCGCCAGGGAGCCAAGCCAGGGGAGGGGGCGGGGCGGAACAGTAGATACCACCCGGTTGCTCCCCGTGTCGAACGCCCGCACCCAAGCTGTGGATGGTGTGGCCCCCACCCTCAATGCCGTTGGGGGATCCCAGGATGAACCCCCCGCCGAGTAATCGATCACCCTGGTTTGCGCTGCGTCTCCCCCCGAAAAGCCGAACGGCCGCCCGCAGTCGAGCTGCGGGCGGCCGAGCAGGGCGTTGGGCCGGGTGCGTTTGAGGCACCCCGCCGACGCGTGGGGCGAGTAGTTACTTCTTCTTCTCTTCCTTCTTGGCGGCCGGCTTTGCCTCGGGCTTTTTCGCTTCGGGCTTCTTCACCTCGGGCTTCGCGGCCTCCCGGCGTTCGGCAGGCTTCGGGGCCTCCCGGCGCGGCTCTTCGCGACGGGGTTCCTCACGACGCGGGGGCTCCCGGTGCTCTGGACCGCCACGGTGCTCGGGACCTCCGCGATGGAAATCGTTGTGGCTGCCGGCGCGCACATGGTACCCCGGCCCGGGCCGCCAGCCCCGCGGGCGGTAGAACCAGCGGTGATACTCCGGGTGCCAGTAGCCGTAGCGTCCGTCCACAAGCACGAACTCCACGTCGATGCCTGGCTCCACGAACGCGCCCCCTCCAATCGCAACTTCCTCCGCGGGCGCATCCAAGGCCACGGTCACGCCGGGCGCTTCCACCGCCACCACGGGGGCGGGCTGAATCACGACCGCCGGAGGCGGAGGCCGGTGGACCACGAGGACAGGCTCGCGGATGGTCACATCGCAACCGGTAAGGCCGATGATGGCCCCCAATCCAATAACAGCCGTGCTCGAAAGGCTCAACGCCTTCCGCCCGGCTCCGAACAACTGAAAACGGGCTTTCATTGATTTCATTTTGCTTTCGTTCAACCGAGTCGTCACTTCAACTCAATGGCACGTATCTTCCCGGACTGGCCGCCCGGGGTCAACAAGATTCTGGGCGGCCAGCGCGGGGCATCCGGACGCCTTCCGCGGGGAGATGGGCGTCGGCGCGGACGGGCGAAGCCCCCGCGTCAGGCCTGGCTGCCGGGAGCGGGCACCGGTACGATAAAGTCGATCAGGCCCGCCGCCCGGGCTGCTTCGGCCGTGAATTCCGCACCTTCCGCCAACCACCGGAGCACCTGATCCCGTCCCTGGCCCGCCCGGGCGAGCAGGGTATCCACCACCTGTTGTGCCACAGGGTCGGTCTGTGCCGTGCCGAGGGCGCCGACGAGGGCGGTCCCTTCGAACGCGAGGGAGAACCGGCACGTGGGGAGCGCGGCCCGGTAGCCGGGCGTCCCGGAGGCGGCGATCACCGTCGCAATCCCGCCGACCAGCCCCTGGCTGAGCGTGTCCACCGGGCAGGCGACGCGCCCCATGATACGGACCACGTCCATGGATTCGGCCAAGAGCCCGCCGGGTGAGGTGATTTCCATCCGGATCGGTTCTCCCGGCGCCTCGGCCGCCAGGAACAGGACCCGGTTGGCCATGTACCTCGCGTTCCGTTCGGTGAGCACTCCCCTTAATGGGGCGATCCGTGTTCTGTGACCTCGAACCGCCCTCGCCGCAATCTCTGCATCTGGCATCTCGCGGTCATTATCCACGGGTGGAGGCCGCGGAGTCAAGCCTCCTGCTGGGTACTTTCGACGCACTCGACGATTGTGGCGATGGGACTGGAAACCGGCGACATGTCGGAGACTTCCTCCTTTCCGCTCGCTTCGCCGGGCGCGTTCGGGGCAAGCTCGCTTCGGAACGACATGAAATCAGCCACCAAACAGAGCACACGCGCCTTGGCTTGCGCCAGCCTCGGCGTCCTCGTGATGTGGTGGGCCGGCCACACCCTCGGAGGTGAGCCGCCCAGCACCACCAATTCCGTTGGCATACAGGGTACGAACCTCTACTCCACCCCGGTCCATCAAATGCTGACGCCCGCCGGGCGGCAGTTGGAGCTTCCGGAACTGCGCCCGCAGGTCTTGGCGCTCAGTCCGAACCACCGCCTGCTGGCCGTGGCCGGCAAGACAGCCGAATTGTTGTTGGTTGACCCAGCCACCCGGTTGGTCATTCAGCGGCTGCCGCTCCCGGCTTCAACCGGCGCCGAGCCGCTGGCCGATCCGGTCTCCACCCACCTCCTGAAGCCGGACAAGGAGGCCCAGGCCAGCTACACCGGGCTCGTTTTCTCGCCCGCCGGCGACCGGATCTACCTGTCGAGTGTGAACGGCACCGTCAAGGTTTTCCAAGTGGCCCCGGACGGCAAGGTGTCCGGTCTGGCGAGCATTCCGCTCCCGCCCGCCGACGCCCCGCGGAGGAAGGTCGAGATCCCCGCCGGTCTGGCCATTTCGCCGGACGGCACCCGGCTCTACGTCGCCCTCACTCTGGGCAACCGGCTGGCCGAGATTAACACTCGTACGGGGGCCGTGCTGCGCCTCTGGGAGGTGGGGTTCGCCCCTTACGACGTGGTCCTCGTGCGCGGCAAGGCCTACGTCAGCAACTGGGGCGGGCGGCGGCCGGAGGCCGGGACCCTCACCGGCCCGGCGGGCCGTGGGACCCGGGTGCGGGTGGACACCGTCCGGCACATCGCCAGCGAGGGCAGCGTCAGCGTGGTGGATCTGGCCGCCCGGCCAGCCGACCCCGCCACCCCCCTGACGGCGCAGGTGGAGATCCTCACCGGTCTTCACGCGTCGGCCCTCGCGCTGGCGCCGGACGGACGCCATCTCGTGGTCGCCAATGCCGGCAGCGACACCCTCTCGGTCATTGACACGCGGAAGGATGCGGTGGTGGAGACCTTCACGGCGCGGGAAAACCCCGCGGACCTGTTCGGCGCCTCCCCGAACGCCCTGGCCTTCGGTCCTGCGGGGCGGTTGTATGTCTGCAACGGCACCCAGAACGCGGTTGCCGTCTTCGATTTCTCGCCCGGCCGGTCCCGCTGGCTGGGGATGATCCCGGTGGGGTGGTTTCCCGGGGCCATCGTGTATGATCCCGCGCGGAAGGAGTTGGAGGTGGCGAACATCAAGGGGATCGGGTCCGGGCGGCGCCTGGGTGCCGGCGACAAGGTGAAGTTCAACTCCCACCAATACCTGGGTTCGCTCTCGTTTGTCCCGCTTCCTTCCACCCGGGAGCTGGCCGGGCAGACGGCGAGCGTCCGCCGGAACATGCGCTACCCGCTGCTCGCGGAGGCCCGTAGGCCCGCCCGGGCCGGGCAGCCCGCGGTGCCCGTTCCCGCGCGGGCGGGCGAGCCCTCCGTCTTCAAGCACGTGGTCTATCTCATCAAGGAAAACCGCACCTACGACCAGGTCCTGGGCGATGTCACTCCCGGCAACGGCGACCCCTCCTTGTGCGTTTTCGGCGAGAAGGTGACCCCCAACCAGCACAAGATGACCCGCGACTTCGTGCTGCTGGACAACACCTACTGCTCGGGCATCCTGAGCGCGGACGGCCACCAATGGGCCGATTCGGCCATGGCCACCGATTACATGGAAAAGTCCTTCGCCGGGTTTCCCCGCAGCTATCCGGACGGCATGGAGGATGACGATCTCGACGCGCTGGCCTATTCCCCGGCCGGGTTCCTCTGGGACAACGCCATTCAGCACGGCCGCACCCTGCGCGACTACGGTGAGTTCGCCATCACCGACACCTCCTGGCTCGACCCCGGCAACAAGAAGCCGATCCGGTTCCTGTCCCACTGGCATGACTTCACCAACGGCACGGCCACCCTGCGGGTCCAGAGCCGCCCCGCCATTGAGTCCCTCCGCCCCTACCTCTGCCCGGCGGCGGCCGGGTGGGACCTGGCGGTGCCGGACGTAACCCGCGCCCGGGAGTTCATCCGCGAACTGCATGAATTCGAGCGCCGGGGCAGCTTTCCGAACTTGGTGATCATCTGCCTGCCGAATGACCATACCTCGGGCACCAGCCCCGGCTCACCCACCCCGGCGGCGCAAGCGGCCGACAACGACCTCGCTTTCGGCCAGATCCTCGAGGCGTTGAGTCACAGCCGGTTTTGGCCGGAGACCTGCGTGTTCGCCATCGAGGACGACCCGCAGAGCGGGTGGGATCATGTGAGCGGTTACCGCACGACCGCCTACGTCGCCAGCCCCTACACCAAGCGCGGGCAGGTGGTGAGCACCCAGTACAACCAAGCGAGCCTCGTTCGCACCATGGAATTGATGCTTGGTCTGCCGCCCATGAACATCTTCGACGCGACGGCCACCCCCATGACCGATTGCTTCGTGGGCAGCCCGGATTTGCGGCCGTTCGACGCCGTGACCAACAACCTCCCGCTCGACCAGATGAACCCCGACCCAAAGAAGGTGGCGGACGCCACCCTCCGTCACGACGCGCTGATCTCGGCGCGGCTGCCGCTGGCCGCGCCGGACCGTTGTCCCGAGGATCTGCTCAACCATATCCTCTGGCGGGCCATGCGCGGCTCGTCCGCCCCGTACCCGGTCTGGGCGGTCTCCACGACGGAGGATCTGGATTGACAGCCGGGGACCTTTCGCCGGCAGGCCAAGGCTGCCGCCCTGCCGGGATATGCTCGAGGGCGGAAATCCTCCCCGCCGCCCCGTTGACTCCACTCCCCGCTGCCTGAGACGCGGCGCCGGGCGATCGGTACTCCGGTCCCCCGCGGCGGCGCCGGTGCTTTCCCGTTGCGACCCCGGTTGGCGGCGTGTAAAGTCACCTTCATGGAGCACACTCGATCGCCCTGGGGGTGAGGGCCTGGCCTATGTGCGTGGCTGCAGGACGTCGCGGAACTCCGCGGTGGGGCCGCTTGTTGGTGCTCGCGGGCGGCCTCCTGGCGGGCCGGGCCGAGGCGGGTGGTGACGCTGCTCCTGCCGCTCTTGGGGACGGGGGGGATCTCACGCAGCTCTCCCTTGAGGAGCTGATGGCGGTCAAGGTGCAACAGGTCTCCACCCCCTCCCGCTTCAACCAGACGCCGGCGGAGGCCCCGGCGTCGGTTTCGGTCGTCACCGCCGAGGAAATCCAGGTCTATGGTTACCGCACGCTGGGCGACATTCTCAGCGGCGTCCGCGGGCTCTATGTCACTTCGGATCGCAGCTACACCTACCTGGGCATTCGCGGGTTCAGCCGCCCGTCGGACTACAACTCACGCGTGTTGCTCTTGGTGGACGGCCACCGGATGAACGACGCGCTGTTCGGCGGGGGGTTCATCGGCCACGAGTTCGTGCTCGACGTTGATCAGATCGACCGGGTGGAAATCGTGCGCGGGCCATCCTCCTCGCTCTATGGGAGCAGCGCGTTTTTCGGGGTGATCAATGTGATCACCAAGCCTGCGGCGGAGATGCAGCACGCGGAGTTTTCCGCGGAAACCGGCTCGGACGAAACCTACAAGGGACGGCTGAGCATCGCCGGGGTGCTGACCAACACCGGCGTCGAGTTCGTGCTGTCCGGCTCCTACTACACCAGCCAGGGCAACCGCGACCTTTACTACAAGGAGTTCAATTCCCCCGGGAACAACCACGGGGTGGCCCACGACCTCGACAGCGAGGAGGCGTACAACCTCTACGGCAGCGCGAAGTGGCACGATTTCACCCTTTCGGGCGCTTACGAGTTTCGCGACAAGTACATTCCCACCGCGGCCTGGGGGGTGGTGTTCAACGATCCCCGCTACAACACCGAGGACAACCACGGTTACGTTGACCTGAAGTGGCAGCACGCGGTCGACGCCGACAACGATCTGCTGATCCGCGCCTATTTCGACGACTACCGGTACACCGCCCTGTATCCCCTCGGCACCCCCACCCCGGGCAACAACCAGGCCGGCCGCGATGATGATGTGGCGCAAACGGTTGGCACGGAGGCCCAATGGACGCGCCGCTGGCGCGAGCATGTCTTCACCGTGGGCGGCGAGGTGCTGGAGAACCTGCGGCAGGATCAATCGTACTACAACGTACTCCCCCGCCAGGTGTTTCTCGACGACAACCATGGCAGTCTGGACGCGGCGGTTTACGCCCAGGCAAACTTGGTCCTGCTGACCAACCTCGTCCTGAATGCCGGGGTCCGTTACGACCATTACGAGGATTTCGGCGGCGCAGTGAATCCCCGGGTCGGCCTCATCTACACCCCACGCCCCACCACTGCGCTGAAGGCGCTTTACGGCACGGCCTTCCGGGCCCCCAACATGTTTGAGACCCGGTACCAGGTCCTCCCCTACAACGTTGCCAACCCTCACTTGGATCCGGAGCGGATCCAGACCTACGAACTGGTGGCCGAACAGCGCCTGCCGCAAGACCTCCAGTTCACCCTCAGCGCCTACTATTACCATGTGGATGACTTGATCAACCAAGTGGCGCTAACCCCCACCGAGGATGAGTTCAAGAACACCGGCCAGGCGGACGCCCGGGGGTTGGAGACCGAGCTGGAGTGGCACCCCGGGTTTGGTGTGCGCGCCCGCGCCAGCTATTCTTTGCAGCGCGCGGAGGATGCGGCCACGGGGCGGGTGCTCCCCAATTCGCCGCAGCACCTCGCCAAGCTGGATGTCCTGGCACCCCTGTGGCGGGACCGCCTTTACACCGGGCTGGAGTTCCAGTACGAGGGCCGGGTGGAGACCCTCGCGGGGGCGGAGGCCAACGGCTTCTATGTCCTGAACTGGACCCTCCTGAGCCGCCGCATCCTGCCGGGGCTCGACCTCTCGGCCAGTGTTTACAACCTCCTGGACGCCCGCTACGCATTCCCCGGCGGCCCCGGCGACACCCAGGATTTGATCTGGCAGGACGGCCGTTCCTTCCGGTTGAAAATGACCTGGCGGTTTTAGGAGACCAGCGCTTTGGCGACTCTGTGGCATCAACAAGGTGGCGGCTGGGTCGGCCCCGCTCGCCGTGCCGCGGCCGGCTGGCTCCTCCGGGCCGGGATCGCGGCATGGCTCGGGGTCCTCGGTTTGCTGGCCGTGGGCGGCACCGCCGCGCCCGGGCCCCCGCGGCAGCCTTACGAATTCAAGGCCGCCCTCCTCCAGAAGTTGGCCCAGTTCGTCGAATGGCCCGCCTCCGCCCAGGGTGCGCCCGGGCAGCCCTTTGTCATCGGGATCCTGGGCCGGGATCCGTTCGAGGGCTGGCTCGAGAAAGTGCTGGGGAGCAAGACGGTGAACGGCCGGCCCATCGAATTCCGCCGCTACACCCGGGTCGAGGAGGCGCTCAAGGGGCACTGCCACCTGCTGTTCATCGCTGCGTCGGAAAAGCCCCGGCTGGACAGCGAGCTTGAGCGCCTGCGGACTGCCCCGATCCTGACCGTGGGCGACACCGAGGCGTTCGGGGAGAAGGGGGTCATGGTGAACTTGTTCAACAGCGGGGCAAACGTGCGCTTTGAGATTGACGCCGCGCGGATTTCCGAGGCCGGCCTGGCCGTCAGTTCCAAGCTGCTGGCGGTGGCCGCGAAAGTCCGCGGACATCCCAAACCAGGTGGATGAACCTCTCCGCGCTCCTGGTCCGGCAGCCCCTCCGGCGCAAGCTCCTTCTGGTCATGATGGCGACGACCAGCGCCGCGCTGGTACTGGCCGCCGCCGCCGTCAGCACCTATCAGTGGTTCAGCCTGGCGGAGGTCGCCCGGGGGGAGGTGCGCACCCAGGCCGGCATCCTCGCGGCGAACCTCGAGGCCGCGCTCGCCTTCGGCGACGCCGGCCATGCCCGGCGCACCATCGAGGTCCTCCAGACCCGGCCCGAGTTCGAGCTCGCCTGCCTGTTCAACGAGGATTCCCAGTTCTTCGCGGGCCACACCAATGGCGATCACCCCGCCGGTTTTGCCTGGCCCGTGGCGGCCGCCTCCGAGGTCCGCGGCGCCGCTGGGGGGCTGGCCATCTACCAGCCCGTGATGCATGACCACGCGCGCATCGGCACCCTTTACCTCCGCGCCCGCTTTGCTCCGGGCCAGGGCCGGTTCCCGCGCTATCTCGGGGTCGTCGCCCTCGTCACCGCCGCCTGCCTCTGGCTCAGTTTCCTGCTCGCCTCCCGCCTTCAGCGCGTCGTGTCCGAACCGATCCTCCACCTGGTGGGTACCACGGGCGAGGTGCGCGAGCGACGTGACTACTCGCTCCGCGCCGCGGCCGCGAGCCCCGACGAGGTTGGCTCGCTCGCCCGGAGCTTCAACGCGATGCTGGGCGAGATCCAGGCGCGCGACGACGAACTGCGGCGCTCGCGGGAGGATCTTGAGCGGAGGGTGGCCGGGCGGACGGCGGAGTTGGAGCGGGAGAACCAGCAGCGGCGGCGTTTCGAGGCAGCCCTCGCCGACGAAAAGGAGCGCCTCGCGGTCACGCTCTGTTCCATCGGCGAGGCGGTGGTGGCCACGGACAACGCCGGCCGCATCGTCGTCTTCAACCCAGTCGCCGCGCGCCTCACCGGCTGGACCGCCGAGGAAGCCTGCGGGCGTCTCGCCTCCGAGGTGCTGCACTTGCTGCACGTCAGCACCGGGCAACGGCGGGAAAACCCCGTGGCCGCCGTGCTCTCGAGCCGCGCCCCGCTTGAGCAGAGCGGGGACCTGGCCCTCGTTTCGCGCGAGGGCGTCGGGCGCCTGGTGTCGTTGAGCGGCGCCCCCATGACCGATCCCGGTGGGATCGTCCTCGGCGTGGTGCTCGTTGTGCGCGACATCACCGAAAAAGAGCGCACTGCCCAGGATGTGTTCCGGACCCGGGAACTGGAGTCCATCAGCCTCCTGGCCGGCGGCCTCGCCCACGATTTCAACAACATCCTCACCGTGATCCTCGGCAACCTTTCCCTGGCAAGGATGCTGGGAAAGCTTCCCGCCGAGGTGTCCGACGCGCTGCTCGAGGCGGAGCGCGCCACCACCCACGCCAGCGACCTTACCCGCCAGTTGCTGACCTTCTCGAAGGGCGGCGCGCCCGTCCGGCAGACCGCCTCCCTGGGCGAGATGGTCCGCGAAAGCGCCTCGTTCGTGCTGCACGGGTCCAACGTGGCCGCCGAGATCGTCATCGCCCCGGACCTCTGGCCCGCCCAACTCGATGTGGGGCAGATCGGCCAGGTGATCCACCACCTCGTGCTGAACGCGATGCAGGCCATGCCCAAGGGCGGCACGCTCCACCTCAGGGCCGCCAACGAGACCCTGGACGCCTTCGCCAGCCCGGTGGTCCAGCCGGGGCGGTTTGTGACCCTCACGGTCAGGGACTCGGGTGACGGGATTCTGCCCGAGCACCTCAACCGCGTTTTCGACCCCTATTTCACCACCAAGAAGCAGGGCGGCGGCCTCGCCTTGGCGACTTCCTACGCGATCGTCCGCCGCCACGAGGGCGACATCACGGTCCAATCCGAGCCGGGTCGCGGCTCGGTGTTCCGGGTGCTGCTGCCCGCGGTCCCGGTCGGCGGGTCGTCCCCGGCCAAGCCTCCGGCAGCGGCTCCCGTCCCCGCTTCGGCCGGGGGCGTGCCCGGCCGTGGCCGCCTGCTGGTGATGGACGACGAGCCCGCGAGTCGGGACTTGGCCTGCCGCCTCCTGCAACCGCTGGGGTACGAGGTGGTGACCTCGGACGAGGGGGGGAGGGCGATAGCGCTCTACACCGAGGCGCGCACCGCGGGACGCCCCTTCGATGCCGTGGTGCTCGACCTGACCATCCCCGGCGGAGTGGGGGCGATGGAGGCCTTGCGCCGAATGAGGGAGATAGAGCCCGCGGTTCGGGCGATCGTCTCGAGCGGCTATGCCGCCGACCCGATCATGGTCGAGCATCGCCGGCACGGCTTCGCGGGCATGGTTGCGAAGCCCTACGTGCTCCGGGACTTGAGCGAGGCGCTGAAAAACGTCCTCGCTGGGGTTTGAACCGCCGGACTGCATCCGGGGGCGGGCTCACGCGCCGCCGTTTCCGCCCCCGGGCCGTTCATGCCCCCATCCGCCCTCCGCTTTGGCCTTGTCCGCCGGGGGCGTTCCTGCTGTGATGGCCGCTGCCCGGGCGGGGAGCGGGGAAGACCCGAGGCCGGTGGCACCCATGGCTGATCACGAATCCGAACCAATCCACGGCGACTCGCCCGCGTTCACGACGACGCATTGGAGCATCGTGCTGGCCAGTCGCGCCGCGGACCCCGCGCGGTCCGCCGTCGCGCTGGAGGAACTCTGCCGCCGGTATTGGTTCCCTCTTTACGCGTTCGCCCGCCGCGAAGGCCGCCGCCCGGAGGACGCGCAGGATCTCACGCAGGGTTTTTTTCACCACCTGCTTTCCCGTGGCGGGCTCATGCAGGTCGATCCGTCCAAAGGGCGGTTCCGGACTTTCCTCCTGACCTCCTTCCGCCATTTCGCCGGGGACCAGGGCGACCGCGAGCGGGCCTTGAAGCGCGGCGGCGGTTCAGTGCTCGTCTCGTGGGATGCGGTCGAGGCCGAGGAACGCTACATCGCCGCGCCGGCCGGCGGGCCGGCCGCCGAGGAGTCTTTCGACCGCGACTGGGCCTGGGAGACGTTGCGGCAGGCGCTTGGCCGGCTGCGCCGCGAGCAGGAGGGGCGGGGGAACGCGGCGGCCTTCAGCCGGTTGGAGCCCTACCTTACCGGCGAACCGCCGGTCGGTTTTTACGAGCAACTGTCCGCGGCGGCCGGACGGACCGAGGCCGCCCTGCGCGTCGAGATGCACCGGCTGCGGCAGCGTTTGGGTGAGTTGCTCCGGGAATCAGTGGCGGCCACCGTCGCCCATCCCGGGGACGTGGCGGACGAAATCCGCCATCTGCGCGACCTGCTGGCGGGGTGAGGCGGAGATTGCGGTCCGCGACCACAGCCCTTGTTTGCGGCCTGCGGGATACTGACCTCGGGTGGGAATTCCGGTAGTGTCCTAATTTGAAATCAATCGTTTTGGCGGTGAAGGTATGTTTCGACTCCCTTGATCGTCTCAAGGGCGGAGTCCGCGGTTTGCTTTGTTTGGCTTGCAAGAACAGCTAAATCTTGCATTGAGGGGTTCGCTTCGGCTATCTGTCCAACCGACTTCACAATTTCCCTGATTAGGAATTTCACTTGGCCCAGCCGCCCGATATTTAGCTCTGATTGGTTTACCTGCATATGGTTTCTTATTATTTCTTGCCTTTCACTTCTGCCGCAATCGCCACCTTGACCGCCGTTTGCGCGTCCTTCACTGGTGGAATTTCCAGCACGGTCACGAACCGCTCTTCGCTATCGTCCGGCTTGTCCAGATGCGCCCAGGCGTAGCAACGCCTGGCCTTTGGGTGGCCCTTCAGGTCGAAGACCTCAACCTCCCCACGCCAGACCGTCTGGCCCCGGAAAACCTCATGCACGGGCACGGTTGCGACGTGGGTGGACCCGCAACCGTGGAGGTCGCGGATCACCATTTGAAGCGTGATGATGTCGGTTTCTTTATTCACCGCAGCGCTCCAGAAGTTCGGCAACCGTCCATTGGCTTTTCTCGATCTCGGCTTCCATCGCCGGGGTGCAGCGGATCGTCGCGTGCCGCTTGCAGAAGTTGTAATACGCGAGATTGAGCGCAACCGCAGCCTCAAAGTTCCCCAGCTTCTTGCTGAACGCGTTGGTCAACCGGGTGAGCCGGCGGCAGTGCATTCGCAGGGTCAGGTTCTGCCGCTCAACGTGGGAGGTTGAGATCCGCGACACGTCGGGCATCCCGGTCACGATAGTCTTTTTGACCGCCACCATCGCCGCCGGGCTGTACCTACCAGCGGCCTCTTTGTTGAGGTTGGTGACGGAGTAGGTTTTTACGATTTGGGCGAAGTCCACTTCGCTACCAAAAGCCCTTTCGCACGCGTCCTGATAGGCTGAGAGGCCGTCGGAAGTGATCTGGACCCGGTTCTGCATCCGGCCCGCCAAGTCGTCCATAAACGCGTTGGCGTGGTAGCCGTCACGCTTCCCGACGAGGAACGAGGGAATGAGCTTGGTGTCGGCATCGATGGCGATGAAGGTCCAAACGTCTCCGTACGCCTTTGCCCGGTCCGCGTTCTTGGCCTTGGCCCCGATGAAGCCCCAGATTTCGTCCACCTCGATGCACTTGCTGGCGATGCCGCGCATCTTCTCGTCCATGAGGCGCTTGCACGCTTCGCCAACCCGGACCGCCAGCCGCATGATCGTGTCGCGGTGGATGCCGGTCACGCGTTCGATTGACCGAATACTGCTGCCCTCGGCGAGCATGGAGACCGCCAGCACTTTCTTTTCGGTGGGGAGGTTGTTTGCCATATCGTGTTCTTTTCTCTTGCACTTACTGTAAACGGAAAGTATGCTACGGTCAACACTTTTCGTAAACGGAATGTATGAAAAAGAAGATGGGCAGGCCCAAGATTGGCACCGAAAACGCTAAGGACCGTGTTTTTGCCGCCAGATTCACGCCAGCCGAGGCGCACCTGATCGAGAACACCATAGCCAAGGTTGGCGTCGGCAAGTCCGAATGGGTTCGGAATGCCCTGCTTTCCTCGGCCAAAGCTGCAATACCAGCGTCATAAAAGTTGTGGATGCGCGGAGCCTCGGACTCCGAATCCGCGATTGTAAGGAACGCGGGTTTTCCGGTTAACTTACGCACCCAGTGCACCAGAATAATCACATCTCGACCGCACATCTCCATTATAAATCTGAGGATCGTTTGTAACGGAGGGCAAGAACCAGCATCGCAAGAAGGCTTGTCGCCACGATCAGGCATCCCGAGACAACCATGCACACCATTTCCACTTTAATGGCGATAGTCTGGTCTCCGGCAGCGTTTGGGCTGTGGGGGTGGTTGGACCTGATTGGCGGGGGTCTGGTCGTGTTCGGATGCGTTGGCGAAATCTGGATATTGATCAACACGCTCTCGAAGCAGGCGGAAGCACAATCCAAAAAGCTATCGGGCGTTTGGCGCGTTCTTGCCATTCTTGAGGGCATGATCAAGCTCGCCTTCACTCGTCTTAAACTCATTGGATGGGAGTTGAGCAAGGCCAAGGAACATCTTCTGGAACTCTCGTTCGTCGGGCTGGTGGCGTTGGGGGTAGGAATGGAGTTAATATCCCTTCCGTTTTCCTTGTGGGAATCAGCTTTAGCGAACGAACGCGCATCGACGGCGGAGCTGGCGCGGGTCGAACTTGAGAAGCAGGTCGGCGAGCTTCGGAAGGCGAATTTGGAGCTAGAAGCGAGGATACAGCCGAGGAGAATAAGCGCCGAGCACCGACGGGCCATCGTGGAACAACTGAGCCCGCTATCGAATAAATGCGACGTCGTAGTGGTTGCCGAGGTATCGGATATTGAGGCAAGGGGTTTCGCTGAGGATATTAACGATTTGCTCCAACAATGCGGTTTCGACTCGAAACTCAGCCTTATCACCACCATGCCCGCCTCAGGAAGTCGAATTCGAACCGGATTGCATTTGGTTGCCTCCATGTCAGCCATACCGAGCTTGCGTGCGATTTTGGACGCCATGAAAGAGGCGCGGATTCCGGTCCTGTACCACTGGGGCGGTCTGGAAGTCACGAACCACCATATGGATATTTGGGTGAACGCAAAACCTGTTTCCGGATCGTCCGCCGCTAGTCGCCCCCACGCCAATGGATTTGCTGTTCCAGCTTGGCCGCAACCATGAAGTTCGTCCTTGCATGCGCCGAATTTACGCCCTCTGGACCGGCGTTCAAATCGCCCCCCACCCCAAATTAGGACACTACCGGAATTCCCGATGCGCCTCGCGCCGCGGGCATTCCGCCGTTGTTTTTTTGCCCATCGGGCGGTGAATCGGAGCGCGGATCGGTAACGCCCGGGCTTGGTTTCCGTATGAGGATCTGGTAGCAGCGTGGGGGCGCTTCCGGCGGGGGCGGCCCCGGGCCGCCGCGCGCGCCAACCATGACAACCATCTGCTCAACTTGCGGGTCCACGATCCCGGCCGCGGCGGGCGGCCACTGCCCGCAGTGTCTTTGGGGGTTCGCCCTCGGCCCCGCGCCGGTTCCCCGCGGCGGCGTCCCGGCCCCGGCGATCCAGCCACCCCCGGATGAGCGGCCCGGCGACCGCCTCGGGCGTTACGAGCTGGTGGCGGAGCTCGGCCGGGGTGGCTGCGGGATCGTCTATGAGGCGGAGCAAAAGGAGCCGGTGACGCGCCGCGTCGCCCTCAAGATCATCAAGCTCGGGATGGACACGCGCAGCGTCATTGCGCGGTTCGAGGCCGAGCGGCAGGCCCTCGCGCGGATGGATCATCCGAACATCGCAACGATCCTCGATGCCGGCGCGACGGCGGTCGGTCGGCCGTTCTTCGTCATGGAACTGGTCAAGGGCCGGCGCATCACCGCCTTTTGCGACCGCGGCGGGCTCGGGATCGCCGAACGGCTCCGGCTCTTCTCCCAGGTTTGCCTCGCCGTGCAGCACGCGCACCACAAAGGCATCATTCACCGGGATCTGAAGCCGTCGAACGTACTCGTCGCCGAGCCGCAGGCGGAGTCCCCCGCGCTGCCGAAGGTGATCGATTTTGGGATCGCCAAGGTCACGGCGGACCAGTCGCTGGGCGGGGACACCGTGTTCACGGCGCGCGAGCAGTTCATCGGCACCCCGTCCTACATGAGCCCCGAGCAGGCGAGCCTCGGGGCGGTGGATGTGGACGCGCGCACCGACATCTACTCGCTGGGGGTGCTGCTGTATGAACTGCTCACCGGCCTGCTGCCGTTCGAGGCGGCGGTGCTGCCCCGGGGGGCGGTCGACGAGTTGTTGCGCTTGATCCGCGAGCACGAGCCACCCCGGCCGTCGGCCCGGTTCGCTGCTGCGCCGTTGGAGACCAGGGCGGCGCTGGCGGCTTCGCGGCAGGGCGACCCCGCCCGGTTTGCCGCGCAGCTCCGGGGGGATCTGGACTGGATCGTGATGAAGTGCCTCGACAAGGATCGGTCCCGGCGCTACGACAGCGCGGCCAGCCTGGACCGCGACTTGCAGCGCTATCTCCGTTCCGAACCGGTTCTCGCCGGGCCGCCGACCGCCTCGTACCGCCTGCGCAAGTTTGTCCACCGGAACCGGCTGGCGGTGGTCTCGGGGGCGGTGGTTGGCGTCTGCCTCGCCGGCGGGGTGGTCGCCTCGGTGCTCTTCCTGGCGCAGGCGCGCGAGACCCGGCAGCAGGTGAGCGCGCTTGCGGGTTCCGATTTCGCCCAGGCCGGACGGCTGGCGGAGGTGGGCAACCAGGGTGACGCGCTCGCGTACCTGGCCCGCGCGCTCGCCTTGGTGCCGCCGGATGACCCCGCGCGGGACGCCTTCCGGACGCGCCTGGCCAGCCTGCTGGCCAGCCACGGGTGGAACCTGCCAGGCCTCGTGATCCGCCCGGGGGGGGCCGCCGAACGCGCGCGGTTCACCGCCGACGGCCGCCAGGTGCTCACCCTCGGCACCGACGGGGAGGTGGCCTCCTTCGACGCCCGCACCGGCGCGTCCCTCGCTTTTCCGCGGAATGTCGGCGCCGCGCTTTGGGATCCGCACTCGGCCTTGTCGGCCTTTGATGCCGCCGGGACGCGGGTCGCCATCATCGGTCAGGACCACACCGTGCGCCTCTGGGACATCCCGGCCGGCCGGGCCGTCGGCGTGCCACTCCCGCACCCCGACACCGTGCTGGGGGCGCGGTTCAATGCCGACGGCAGCCGGCTGGCGACGGTCTGCGCCGACCAGGCCGTGCGGGTGTGGGATACCGCGACCGGCCAGCCTGCGGGGCCGGTCATCCACCCGCCCGCCCCCGTGCGCTTCCTCCGGTTCGCCCCCGCCGGCGACCGGCTGCTCATGGCGTTGGAGAACAACGAGGCCCGGCTTTGGGACATCACGACCGGTGAGGTGTCACCGGTGGTGCTCCGGCATCAACTCGCCGTGCAGGATGCCGAGTTCAGCCCCGACGGATCCCTCGTCGCCACCGCCTCCGCGGACGGCACCGCGCGGGTATGGGACCCGCGCACGGGCGAGCCGCGCACGCCGCCCTTGGAACACGCCCGCCCGGTGACGGCGGTGCGGTTCAGCCCGGATGGTCATTGGGTCGCCACCGCGTCGCTCGACGCGACGGCCCGGATCTGGAGCGTCGACACCGGCGGGGCGCAAGGCCGGCCGATGCGGCACAACAGCCAGGTCACCAGCGTCGCGTTCAGCGCCGACGGCCGGCGGGTGGCAACCGCCTCGCTGGACAACACGGCGCGGATTTGGGACGCGCTGGAGGCCATCGCGTTGAGCGAGCCGTTGCGGCATGAGGGGGCGGTCGCCGACGCGGAGTTCAGCCCGGACCCGGACGGCCGGCGTCTGGTCACCGCCGCCCACGACGGCACCGTGCGGGTCTGGGGGGCGTTGAGCGGCCCCGTTCAGCCGTTGTTCCTCGGCAGCGCCGCCCTGGCACCGGTGCCCGCGTTCGCGCCGGACGGCCGCCGGGTGGTGACCGTCTCCCCCGCCGGGGTCGCCCAACTCTGGGATGCGACGACCGGGTCCGGCAGCGCGCCGCCGCTCGCCCACGAGGGGGCGGTGGTGGCCTTCCGGTTCGACCGCGAGGGGAGCCGTCTGGCGACGTTGTCGGCGGATGGGGGGGAGGGTTGGTGGGAGGTGGCGACCGGGGCGGCCGTCGGAAACCAGGCCCCCCGGGGCGGGGAGGTCCGGCTCGCACGGCCGGGGCCGGGTGGCGGGGCGGCCCTGATCGTGGCGGCCGACGGCTCGGCCCGGGTTTGGGGGCTGGCCTCCGGAACGCGTCCGGCGGATGGCTTCGAGCCCGCTCCGGGCTGCTATCTGGCGGAGAGCAGCCCCGATGGACGGTGGTGTGTGACGGTCTCCACGAACACCGCGCCCCAGCTTTGGTCGGGGGAAACCGGGCGGCTCACGGGCCGGTTGGTGGGGCACAAGGACCGTGTGCACTCGGTCCGGTTCAGCGCGGACAGCACCCGGCTGGTGACCGCCTCGAAGGACGGCTCGGCCCTGGTTTGGGACGCGGGCGAGGCCCGGCCGGCGCTGCCGCCCCTCACCCACGGGGACGAGGTCGTCTATGCGGAGTTCAGTCCCGACGGCACGCGCGTGGCCACCGCCTCCCTGGACTATAGCGCGCGGGTTTGGGATGGCCGCACCGGACAACCGGTGACGCCGCCGATCCTCCACCCCTCGGGCGTGGTCATGGTCCGGTTCAGCCCCGATGGCCGGCGTATCGTCACCGCCTGCAACGACGGCACCGCCCGGGTCTGGGACGCCCTCACCGGCCAGCCGCTGACCGACCCGCTCGTGCACGGTGACCGCGTGGTGTCGGCCGGGTTCAGCCCCGACGGCGCCCGGTTGCTCACGGTCTCCTGGGATGGTGTTTCGCCGGACGGCACCGTGCGGCTGTGGGATGTGGCGCCGACAGACGCGGAGCCGGACTGGCTGCTTCCCCTGGCTGAGGCGGTGGCGGGCGAGGTGCTGAACCGTCGCAACCTGGTTGAGCCGACCGCGCATGACCGGGCGGCCGTGGTGGACCAATTGCGCCGCCGGCTCGCCGCCGAGCAGGGGAACGACCCGTGGACCGTCTGGGGTCGCTGGTTTCTTGCCGAGCCGGGCGACCGTTCGATCTCACCTTTTTCCCAGCGGCGGTGAGGGTCTCATGGATGGGTGGACCGGCGGTGGCGGTGGTCAGCCATTCTCATTTTGACGCAGGATGGCGCAAGTTCGTAGGGCAGATTTCCAAATCTGCTGGGTCGCAGGTTTCCAAACCTGCGAACGGTCCGAGAACCGAAGTCGTCCAGCACGTCCTACCCGCCCGCCAACACAGGCGCTGGCAGCCTCCCGACGCCCTGCCGACTTGGAAGTCGGCGCTACAGGGGCGAAGGCACGCTCGCCCCAGGCTTCGGTTTCGACCTTCCTCGAGCTCCCGGCCTTTGCATCTCGGGACTGCGTCCCTAGCCGCTCCGAATAATGAGAATCGCCGGGCAGTGGTCTGCGGCGCTTGACTTGGCCGCGCATTACCAAGAATCTCTCCTCCGCGAGGCGTCGCGGACTGGATGGGAGGGGGCGCCGGCGCCTGACCTCCCCGCGGTTCCAGCCCGTGACATGAGTCCTCCGCCCTTGTCCAAGCTTTCCAGGTT
>Ga0182030_10000671_pt1 | contig 66272 bp, 86 predicted proteins | sample 812S3MmetaG_FD_121299 | JGI IMG/M metagenome (GOLD analysis project Ga0182030, IMG submission 121299) | Permafrost microbial communities from Stordalen Mire, Sweden - 812S3M metaG (Illumina Assembly) | ecosystem: Environmental > Terrestrial > Soil > Wetlands > Permafrost | place: Sweden... | reverse complement strand
TGCCCTCTCCCCCCCCCCCCCCCCCCCAAAAAAACATTCCAGAACCATAAAACCACTCAAAGTCAGACATGGTCTCTTCCACCGAATACCCCACGTTACCACTCCTGGCGTCCATTTCCAGCCATAACACGCGTCTATTTGCTGCACCGTAAGCAATGCCCTAACAGTGCCGCACTTATACATGCTCGTTATCATATCAAACTGCATCAGCCTTAAACCCAGCGATCAGCGTAGCCAGCCCCTGCTGCAGAATTCTAAACTTCGGCCCTTCTCCAATGAGACCCCTCATCAAAATCTGATATATCGCATTTCCCCTCTTTCTTCAGTGGTAATCTGCATGCCCTGTAGAAGGGCAACCTGGTGAGGTGAAGGGGTGGGGGTCCGCTTTCAACAAACATTCCTCTCTTCACTTTTGCTTTTGGCTTCTGATTCTGAAATGCGCCATCAAAATGGTACGATGACTCAGGGAGAGTAGCAAGCAAGTGGAGATTTCAAATCCTTTCTTCCATGATCGCGCCACAAGCCTGGTGGAATTCCAACCCTCACCAATCAAACCCCCTAGCAGAACGAATCCAACTTGCGCCATCCACATCACGACAGCCTCACTTTTCCCTCTGCAAGAACCGATCCGAACATTCCTGGTGCGCTTCACCGCTGTACCCATGCAGTATAGCAAGCACAGCCCCTTTCCTTATTCCCAAATCCAAATTAAATTATGTGCACATACAGATACTTCCCCTAGTCGGTGAGCTTGACTTGGATGCCTTGTCTACATCCGTACCTACAATCTATTCTGGGAACTGGTTTTACATTTCTTGGCTCTGGAGGTGACGTGAACAGTCTGGGGGATGCAGGTAATTATCTTATGAAAGTGGGGTTTGGGGATATTACTGTATCAAGCACTACGCAATTGATGAGCTGATGATCACCGGTAGGAGGTCCCTTCATCTGATCGGATCGCTGGTGCAAAATGTATATAAAGGGTCTGTTGGTCCTGGCTGTGGGAGCGTGAGAATATACGAGGACACACATACCTGCAACTCTCCTGGTCTTGGCTGCGCCTTTTTATATAAATTCTCGTACACCCTGACTCATCTTCCAACCTCAACGCACTCAACGCACGACCGTTCTCTTTCTTTCCGTCTCCCTAAAGCACCATCATCCTGTTTACCAAGCATCAACGATACTCGAAAGAACTCACAATGACCGTCGTCACTCCTGAGCCCTTGGTCATCCACTGCTGCGGATATTGCTGCAAGATGGAGCAGTATGGGAATCATGATTATTGTGGCTGGTGTAGCGATACTTCGGAATGTCTCTAGTTAGGCTCTCTAACTGTCTCTAAGAGTCCGAGCCTCCCATCTGTATCACACACACAACCGCCATCACCAACGGACGAATGAACCGGACGGAGACGATTTGCATTCCTGAATTTTCCTGGCGCAAGATTTTCGGGCGCGGCACAGCACTGGGAGGATACCATTGTATTTTTTCACGGGCCGGATACCTGGGGTTTTGGTTTTATCTTGGCTAGGAGTTGGGTTTTTGGATTGCGGTCAATTGGCAGCTTTCGGAAGGGACGGAAGGAACTCAGCAAGCACGAAATATGTGCAATTCTTGTAATAAGCATCATCATTATTTACAATTCAACACCCCTTAAACAAACCCCGAACGCCATTCCTGGTATCATACCATTCATCAGACTCCTACAAATTTCCCCGCTTTGCCCCTCCCTATATCTCATGTTGTACAACCATCAACCCAAACTCAAAAACACTCCCGAGATCTCCGCTTTATTGTATTTGACATATTTGCCCTTGCCTTTATCGACCTCGTGATATCGATCCCAGAATCGACAGTAGAGTGGTTCGATCATTTGCCGCACTTGTCTCCCCAGCATTTCTCGAACTTCTCGCTCCATGTTCAGACTCTTATGCTTAGCAACCAATTCGTCGAAACTGACGTTGAAAAGACGGAATTTCTCTTTGATGGAATCTTTGTCTTTGCTGTTGAGACTCTTGACGATATGCGTTGAGTCAATTGAAGCGGCGGATCCTGAAGGTGGGCGCTGCGAGCCACGGTTGGTATATTGAACGTCGAGCAGGTGAGTGGATGGTTCGCGCCATGCGAGAGTGTAAAGCTGGACTCCGTTCTTGCGCCACTTATCGACGTCTGACATGCGTGATGAGAGGAGCGGTTGGAGGTCCGAGCCCCTTATCATGCGGTCGACCACGGTGGCATTATTTGCGATAAAAACGCCAAGGGTCGGTTTTCCTTTCAATAACACTTTACCTTTTTGCTCCAATGAAGTAAGGAGAGTGTCGATTGTGTCGACGCAATAATGGGCAAATATCTGCTTGCCGTCTGCTGTTACATCAAAGGAATTCAGAGTTGGGATCTGCTCTGTGGAGTTGGTTGATGCGACATGCGTCTTCCACCCACCATCGCCGATCGAGATCATAATGCTGGAGATTGGTCGGAGGAAATCAACCATTGTTTGCAAGCGGGCCATTATCTCTGTTGTAACCGGTAAGGCAGCACCATCCTGAGGTAGAATCTGAAGACCGGTTACACGGCGACGTGTGTCCTCCAGTAAGTCGGCCAAGGATGATTTCCCAGTGTCCTTAACCGGCTTCAATGCCGCCGCGAATGAGGGCTTCAACTCACCCGTTCGACTTTCAAGAGTTGACGAAAGACTTGACATGATCTCGATGATCTCGTAAGCAAGATAACAATCCGTATTTAAATTGGCCTTGATGTGCGTGTTCAGATCCCGAAGAGTCCTAGCAAACTCTGATATAGCTCCCTGGCAAGTCAGATTGAAGACTTTGCCCCACTCATCCCTAGAGAATAGACCGCATATATTGTCGTATTCAGCAAGAAACGCCATTTCGATTCCCTTTGCGTATGTTCCGATACCATTCGTTCCTTGTCGATACATAGCGTCGGGTGTCTTCTTCCTTGCGGTATTCACAGAAGCGGATGCCAGGTTTTGTAGGGTTGAAGTGAGATATGGACCTCGAACGCTTGCATATAGCTGTAAGACAGGCGAATCTCCGCTAAATCCAGATTGCCTGATTCCAGAAGCAACAAATTGATTGATGAGACCCAACCGAGTTGTCCTATCTTGGTTCAACGTAGGGAACGGTTTATCTTTCATGATATGTTGTAGAGGCTCGATAGGCCTTGAATCCTCCTGTAGGATCTTCGCAAAGTAGGTTTCAAGTTGGGTATTTCCAGATTTGAGTAATCGGTTGAGGTCTGCTAAGGCTTGTTGATTGGATCGCAGGTTCGTTCGTTTCATCTCGGAGAGGGCTTTATTCACACGCTTGACGGAGCTGAGGAAGGCTGATAGACCAGCCTTTTCAGGACTATATAAAGTCAGTAACTCCATCCTATATCCCGTGTTGACGACTAACCCTTTGCGAATAATCTCCTCTTCATTGCTCTTGATGTCGGAGGGTTGCCTGACCCTTTCGATCGCACCTATAATCGCCTCAATATCTTCAGACAGTTAGCAGAAGTACGGCTCTTGTAATGAGAACATACTGTTTCCGAAGACCTGAAGCTTTTGTGTATTGCCATAGATGGGACCGATAGCATCTTGCATTGATTTGCCGCTGGCCTCCAGACGCGTGAGAGAAGCTTGTATCTTCTTGCTCAATTGACTTGTCTTCTCGAGTCTTGAGTTTAACACCTCCACCTCCGCTCGTGCCTCTTCGTCGGCGGCTTTTGAGCCTAGACCTACAGCCATGTTTGATGCTTGGAGAGACCACGCGCTTCTCCCGATCGGATACATCTTCAGATGACGGGAGCTAGACAGGGGAGGGGATATAAGCTTCCGAGGGCGGTAAGGCACATAGAGAGAATGGCTGGCTCATCAGATCTAGAACTAGAAGAGACTTGATGAACAAATAGATCATTCCGAGTTCAAAGAATATCTTCAGAGAGGAGTATTTTGTCACCTGCTAGGAATTTCGACACCAATGCGGTACAGTCAAGTCCTCACCAAGGGTTCCATTGGAGAGATTATGTACCGTGGCGGCAACAAAAAACCTTGCTTCCACCACCAGTCAATACAACCCAGTTTGATTACCCCTTACCAGAACCCAATGAATGCCGAATCCGAACACAGGTTATAGATCTCACTTCTCTCTCGGAGATTTCTCAAATGTAAGGTACCTACCTAAGGTATGAATAATTGTACCACGTTCTCACGTGCCTTAACATGTGATCGTCGCCGGCATTTGATTTCAGCCACGCGGGACAAAGCTGTGGCGTTGACCCGTTTTCTTACCTATCGAAAAACCCGGCCCTACTGCCAACTTTTCCATCCATTGCGTGATGCTTTTTTGATACTCCGGAGGGTTCTCTCCAGTCCATTCCCTGCCATTCAGTTAACCCATGTTCATTTAGGTATCATGAAGGCCATTGAGCCTTCTTTTCTTTTATTATGTATTATTCAACTGCTCACCACGCATTGAGAGCTGCCAATCCGCGGTCTTTCAATCATCTCATCAGACAACATACCATTCTTTACCGGCAGCCTAATGCCTCGGCATTGAAGCAGATATGGCGGACCAACTCCAGCAGAGGCAGTAAGCAAGCTCGATTCTTGTCCACGAAGTCGAAAACGCGTAGCAGATCCACGATGGCCTCAGTTTCTCGCTCAACGTTGATCGGAGCTACCTCCATAATTCTCGCTGGTGGGCTGTTTTACATTTTATACGAAAGCGATCAGCTCCAACCTCTTCCTCCCACCAAAAATCGCAGCCAACTGAGAGCCGAAAGAAAAAAGTACGAAGCTGTGCAAGAAAAGAAAGCAGCAGTCGCGGCCGAGAACACAGAAGTACTTTCCGAGTTACCTTACCAACAAGATGTGGAGGCTTCTGCAGCGAATGAGGACGACTCAGCATGGGGACTCTTCTCTAGCAGATTCGCTATGTTCTCATCCGTGACGGATATCAAATGGAGGACGGTTACTGAGTCAATATCAGATTTCATAATGCCGGATTGGGCCAAGGTTCTTCCGGGATATATCAGCAAGTTGCAGCGAGAGCTTTCAATGGCTCCGGGATCGTTGGCAGATGAGATATGGCAAGAAGCTCATGACCCCTTCATAAATCCCGAAATCGAATACTCAGCATCGGTCAGAGTATCCACGGAGCTCTGTGACGAGGAGAAGGAATTTCTAGAGAGAAGGAAGAAAGTCACACGGACTGCCCTGGCAAAATACCTTGGATTACCGGAGGAGGAGGTTCACCCAGATGATGTCCCCTGTATTGCAATGGTCGGTTCGGGCGGTGGGCTGCGAGCTTTAGTCGCTGGCACAGGATCTATGCTAGCGACCGGTGAAGATGGGCTCTTTGATTGTATTACTTACACAGCTGGTGTCAGTGGTAGCTGCTGGCTACAAGCTTTGTACCATTCTTCCCTTGGTGGCAGACGACTGGACAAATTAGTTGATCATTTAAAGGCTCGAATCGGAATTCACATTGCATATCCGCCAGTTGCACTTTCTACTCTCAACTCGGCTCCCACAAACAAATTTCTCCTCAGTGGGTTTGTTGAGAAGCTAAAAGGGGATCCGAATGCTGAATTCGGCTTGGTTGATGTCTATGGACTATTGCTCGGTGCTAGGCTGCTGGTGCCAAAGGGGGAGCTAGGTGTAGATGATAGGGACCTCAAAATTTCGAATCAGCGTGATTACATTAAGCATGGTGAACACCCGATGCCGATTTACACAGCTGTACGTCACGAGATCCCAATTATCGAGGAATCGTCAGAAGTAGAGAAAACTACAGATTCTTTTTCGGAAGAGACGAAAGAGACCGCGAAAAGAGAAGCTTGGTTTCAATGGTTCGAAATTACACCGTATGAGTTATTCTGCGAGGAATTTGCAGCTGGCATACCTACGTGGGCTATTGGTCGAAAATTCGAAAACGGCACAGACATTCCCCAAGATGAGGACGGCCTCCGAGTCCCTGAGCTCCGTCTTCCTTTATTGCTGGGCGTCTTTGGCAGTGCATTCTGCGCGACTTTAAGTCATTATTACAAAGAAATTAGGCCACTTGTCAAAGGTCTCACTGGATTTGGGAGTATCGATGACATGATCGAGGGCAGAAATGAAGATTTAAGCAAGGTTCATCCGATTGATCCAGCCTCAATACCCAATTTTGCCTATAAAATGGAGGGCAAATTGCCGGAAACCACGCCTGAAAGCATTTACAAGAGCTCGCACCTGCAGCTCATGGATGCTGGCATGTCTAATAATCTTCCCATCTATCCTCTCCTTCGGCCTGGACGAGATGTGGATATTTTGATTGCTTTTGATGCGTCAGCTGACATCAAAACTGAAAATTGGCTTTCTGTTGCGGATGGATATGCTCGTCAACGTGGGATCAAGGGATGGCCTATTGGGGTTGGCTGGCCAAAAGGAAGTGACACCGCAAACGAAACTGCGGGACAGCTTGAGGATGCGCAAGCGCAAACAGCTGCTCAAGCAGATTCGAAGATTGAAGATGCGAAAGCAGAACAAATCGAACATCTGAAGAATGTCAAAAAAGAACCTCAGAAAGCATCAAAGAGCAAGGATGATGATGACTCAGGTGATCTCGGATATTGTACTGTCTGGGTGGGAACGACACAGGAGCGTTCTGCACCTACCGATGATGTTCCTTCCAAAGCAGTTAAGGAAGACTGGCAGCTGATGGAACCGGACGCAGGAATTGCGGTAGTATATTTCCCTTTTTTGAGCAACCCCAAAGTGGAAGGCGTCAATCCAGTGACGAGTGAATACATGAGCACGTGGAACTTCGTCTACACTCCAGAGGATATTGACAATGTCGTCGCACTTGCAAGAGCTAATTTTGAGGAGGGCAAGGAGCAAACAAGGCGTTGTGTGCGTGCAGTTTATGAGCGCAAGAAAAAGAAACGAGAGGAAAGAGAAAGTGCTGAAAGGGAGTCGAGGTGGAGGAGGAAGGTGAGACTAGGGATTGTGGGGAAGAAAGGAGAAGGCGATCATTTCCATTTGACCTGAAAAATGCATTAAATCTGGGGAAAGGGTTTGAACCGGTGTGAATTCCTATGGAGATTATCCGGTGGTTGATCTGGTGGCGATTATTAGGCCTAATAATGATGATGATGATGCTGAGGCCGTCGCAATTTCGAACGAGAAGAAACTAATGGCTATAGTACTTCGTAGAAAGCCGATCTATGGTAGTTGATCGGTAGCATCCGTTGGAGGCGCCATCACAAAGCTTGGCATTCGACCCCAAGAACAATTGCTGAGTCTCAGATGTCCCGAGACTCCAAGTAACGATGGAAGAACGAACGGTACTTGAGAATAGAGTCTGGAAGACAATAGAATGCAAATATCTCAAAATAGAAGCAAGACCCTCTTTGGAAAGTTTTTCCCTCGCTGTGTCGGTGAATGACGACCCTGCTCCACAAACACGATCTTGGTCGTTAGCTTATTAGTGTTGGACCAAAGTTGAAAAGGGGGGATGCGATGTGGGTGTTCGAATTTGCTTAGAAGGCCCAAAGAACAATTGGATTTCTTCGACGATGGGATGAAGGATATGAGTAGAATTGAGGTTATGATCTAGGGATAGAGAAAGGGCTTTCGTTCAAAGGATCTCAGATGCTGTTGCACGTGCTTCTTTCAGGGGATAAGGTACCTTACCTAGCTAGGTAGTGAAGGACTGATCTGCTGGGTTCCCCACCACAAAAGCTCGTTCCTGGCTAGTTCTAGCAAAACTCAACAATGCCGGCCATCGCCACGAACCTCCTGCCTGCCCATCCACGCCCGGACATAACGGCATCAGCACTGCAGAAGACACCATCATGAACTGATCACTAATTAATTATATTCTTTGAGTGCTTGCTATGAGTGCTTGCGCTCAATGATCCGCAGTGGTGCCATTGAGACAGCGGAGCACGTATGCCTTGCGGGCGTTCGTAACTGTAAGTCTCAGCCGCAAAAGAGGAGAAGGAAAGAACAAGAGAGGCAAGCATCTCATAATGTCTTACCTTTTCCCCAAATGCACGGCGTACATTGTCTCCGTCCGCCCGACAGCACCTTTACGAACTCGATCCCGTGCAGGAAGGGCTTACCTTAAGGTATACTTGTACTCGTGTCTCAAGAACCTTGAAAGCTCAAGTTCACCAACGCTAATCCTCGCTCGTTTTCCTGCACACACTAATAAACAGATGGTTGCGCCCTCATGTAGGACTAACACCACATCAACCTACTCACATTCGTTTGCTATATAGCCTGCTGTCCTTTCACTCGCGGATGACACCACAAGAGACGTTGCTATTGTGTTGGCTGACCAGCACATTCACGATCGTTCATCCACATTCCTTCACATCCTTCAAGGCTCCCCGCCTCTTCAGCAACAACCATTGACGATCCACTACATGCCGCACATCTCGCACACTTGTCAAAGACTCGGCCCCTGTGGAATGTGAGGATCCTATAAAGAGCAATTGATCCATTGTGCCCTGTGAAGATATTTGTCCGGGTTCTTCGGCACCGTCTCGACACAAAACCCTGCGATCTCCTCCTGTCCACCTTCTCTTCATGATACCTCGGAGCGAAAGACCAAATACTTGAGAGAAGAAATGGCACCTCGAAAAAGATCCTCGTCCGAAGATGAAATCGACGAAGAATATCTCGAGTCCTATTTTAAAACCTATGTGCCTCTCGAACGTTTACCAACTCCACCCCTCTGCTCAACCACCAGCACTCGTCAACAATCTCCCGAAATCCTCTTTCCTGGAGAAACATTCGATCCCCAACTCCTCGGTAGTCTACCCTCTCTAGATTACCCGTCTATACACAGGCTAATTGTCTTTATGCAGGCCCAGCAGTACACCTCAAAAACCTCATCCCTACAAGCACCTCCCTTACGGAGCCCTCCATCCCACTGATCCAATCGATCCTCGCACATGCCAATCTTCCACTGGAAACTGTTGCCCTCGCAGTCTGCATCCTCGACTCTCTAAACTCCCGCTTCGCCCACGCCTACCGGCACGCCTGCCCTCTCACACCTCCACCCCTCACGCCCTCCAACGCTCTCTATATCCAACAGATACCACATCTTGACAACATCCACCCGGAACTTCTCATCTTATCTGCCCTAATCCTCGCCGTCAAATTCCTCGAAGATGCCCAAGAGCCTATCTCAAAATATGCAAGAGAATGGGGAAAGGACATCTGGACATGCGAGCAGATAAATTGGGCCGAGAAATGCATTTTAGAGAATATAGGCCATAGGTTACTGCCGCTTTGGGAGGAGAGTGTGATTCAGGAGGCATTGAGCGATATGCGGAGGGCCGGGGAGCAGTTTGAGCCGAGGATTTATGTGGATGAATATGAATGGGAGCGGGGTCAGAAGGAGAATCTGAGACTAGAGATTGGTGGGAAGGGTGAGAGAGGTATGAGTAGTGGGAAAGCGGTTTTGGGGTTAGGAGAGCAGATGACGCCTGCCGAGACGCCAATGGTCGAGGAGGGGAAGGAACTGAGCCTTGAGGCACAGGCTGCGTATGCTGGAAATGGAAGGAAAGAGCCCTTTCCGATGTATGTGGATCCCGGAATTGAGAGATTGGTAATATGAGATTGAGAGGGGATTGCTGCATAGCGGCGGAGTTTTATACCTTTGATATGATCCGAATGGACTTAATGAAAGAATGAATAAATGCTACTTGTCTCTGATCTGCACTTATATTGAGCATTTGCTTCTGTAGAGCGATATACAGATTTTATCTGCGCACCTTCCTGGGTATGGTCTGTTGGGCAAAATTCACGAACCACGCCCAACCATCCCCTTTTTCTGGAGCGCTAGCAAGCGAATCCACGTAGTATTGATTCTCTCCACCCCTTCACCTCTCACATCAAGTAAGTGCTGCATAATGGAAATAATAACAATAGAGTTCAAACAAAGCTCAGGTCAGTAGAATGTACAGGTACCCACACAAGGCGGCCTCGACTAATAAGATCCATCGTCCGCTTTCTCAGCTCTCCTTAAACCTACTGGCTCCATCCCTCTCTTCTCCAGCATAGAAAGAGACTGTGTCAAAGCCGCCTTACTCTTCCCCTTCGGCCCACGAAAAATATCTAACTCCTTATCTCTTGTCATCAGCCGCCCGGTCTGAACGGGAGAAGCCATGTACTTAGCATCCGGTCCAATTCCCTCCAAGCTTGCTCGTTCGAATTGCACAACCCGTTCATAGACAATGGCGTCCCGAGTGATAAGCCAAACTCCTTCTTGAATACAGCGTAGTAGGTCTGCCAATCGTCGGTTTCAACGCCGAATCGTAGTCGCCCTTGCCCCAGATGGGTTTACAGAAGGCTTGGGTGCGTTGGCCTCGAGCGGAGGATATGATTGATCATTTATGGGTTTATGAGTTGTTTGTGCGGATTTTGGAGTCGACTGGATTTGAGGGTATTTTGTAGTAGATAATTATTTCTGAAAAGATGCAAAATTCAAGTGCTGAGCAATAAATTAACAGTGACAGTTATCGTCCTGATTTTGCGTGATACAATTGCCAACTAGCGTAGAGTGGTCGATACCTTCTCAGATAGTCCTGCCTATACTCAAATAAAGGTAGAGGAAGATCTGAAAGGTAAAGGATTTGTAGGACCAGCTATTAAAGCACTACAAGGTTGAGAGAGAACGATCAGTCTTACTGGTAGCAATGATGTGAAATCTAATTTCTAAATTATAGAAATCTAGTGGACAGCTATTCAGTAAAAAAGCAAAACGCCTAAATCCGACATGCAGTGGTATCTTTTTGTTGTTGAACCCTTCCCTCATATCTATCACATCCTATTGTTTTCATTCCTCGTGCCTTGTCATAGCTCATGAATCTATCGTCTTCTTAGTAGATTGAAGGTGGCCAAGCTTATGCTCGTGGACAGTCTTCATCTCCTCCTCAGGTGCTCCACCTGGCAGCTCAGAGGTGGGAACGGTGGTTGCATCGCCAATATTCTCGGGCATTTCATTGCCGACGGGTGACATATCTGTACGGTTCATTCGGTCTAGCCTGTGTGCAATGTCAGTCAGAGAAAGCTAATCATGGGACAGAATAGGTTATGGAACTTACACTTCAGAACCACGGAGTTGGGTCGTGGCGGAGGCAGTATCCAAACCAGCATTTATATCCTTAAGATTTGGCGTTGGAGCATTGGCTTCTGGCTGTGGTAGATCTCTGAGGTTGAGAGCTTCAAGTTGAGTATCCGGATCCTCTTCCTGACTTGGAGGGCTCGTTTCATTTAATTCCTCTGCTCCAGATGGGGTACTGGTTTTTACACCCTTTAGCGAATCATCGTCCTCGTCCACAGCCCGACTGCTCTTTATACTACTCGCTTTACTGACATCGGCACTTGCTGGGCTTTCCGTTCTTAACCCAAGATCTTTACCGAGCCCACCGCTAGGCGATGTCAAGTTTCCTCCTTTCCAGTCCGCTGGGGCCATTTGTTGAACAGGAGAGTTGATTCCAGGTTCGTGAATCACATCATCTTTCCTTCCACGTCCAGGTTCCGGGTCGTATGCTTTCCATACAACGGCTAGTCGATCCAAAGCTCGTGTACCCTTTCTACTCGAGCCCTTGATGCCATCCATTTTGTCCCAATCTATCTCAAAAACACCATTGTCATCTGGCTTTCCACCACTCTCAGGGCCATTGCCCTCAAAATATGCATTAAACCAAACATGTGCGACGGCTGTTACCATGGTCCAGCCCATCGACGCCTTGTTCCTCCGCTCAAAATCAATGTTGACATCGCTGGAAGGAAGAATAACTCGCTTAGATGGTTTGAAGACGACAGCTCCGCCACCAGCTTCGGTGTCCGTCGAATCTGACGAAGATGGATTATTTCCAGGATCAGTGAGTACTGGCTTACTGTCGCTTGCTCCATCCAATTGACCCGTAGCTTTCGAGTCCGGCACTCTGCCTTCATTTTGAAAGCCAGCCATATCAGAGATCATATCCTTGACACCGCCAGCACCAGGCGCATTGCCCTCCACAATCACTCTCTCCTTCTTCGTGAAGACGTGGAACAATTTTATAACTTTCCCCTCATCTACGAAGCCCTCTACCTGCACCTTGACCCCATCCCTCAGCCCCCAGACATGGACCTCCATAATCTCAATCTGTCTCTCCACATAGATCTTCCCAGAGCTCGTCCACCTATCCACATATCCAACCCACCGCAGCTGACTTGGTATGCTCACACCCTGTCCAAAACCTGGCCTCATCCTCCTCTCCGTGAACCGTGCCAACGCCTCAGATGGTTTCCACCCACACTCTGAAATCAAATAACTACAAGCCATCGTCCCACTCCTCCCTTTCCCCGCCTTACAATGCACAACTACCACCCTCTTCTTTCCATCCTTTCCCTCCTCCTTCTCATGCAACCAATTTCTCATGCCCGCCATGATCATCGGCACCAGCCTGAACGGTGGCGGATGATGATCTGGCCACGGATAATGCCACACCCTTCCATAGACCTCTGAATCTGGATATCCTGTGCCTTCGGCGCGGAACTCCCATATCGCCCATTCTTCACCGTGTTTGTAGTCGAGGAATTTGACAAGTTGGTCGAGAGGGTTGCGGTATGCGCGTTGAGGGTAGGTGCCGCTAGGACCTGAGGTCGCGATGATTTGGGAGGTTACGTAGCAGAGGTCAAGGCCTGCTTCTGGATGTCGAGAACGGGGACCTGCGACGATTTGGCGGAGGAGAGAGGCCATTTTGGTAGTGTTATTAGGTTGCGTGCATTGCTCTATGGAAATATGATTTTGAAGCTGTTGATAGACGTCATAGTGAGGCTAGTGGAGCCTGTTTTTGGCGGGATAGTGCACCGCCACAGTGCTTCTTACTGTGCAACTACCCCGCCTTAGGGGTAAGAATGCCTCGAGGTTTTTGCTCCTTAGAGATTGAATTTCATGAATTCATAAGATTCTAAAGACATGAGGTATATTCTACCATTTTAACATAACTTGATATCCCGTAATAGGGCTCTTCTCCACCAATAAATCCTTCTTCATACCTCACGTGTCTTATATTCGTCTCGTGCAGCAAGCATGGGCTTCTTTTGCAAGTGGATGAAACTCACAATTCCCTCGTACAAGCCAAACCCCCCTCCTAATCGTAAGAGCTTTCTCGGCCTGCCACGCCGAGGAACGGACTCCGCGAGTCATATTTTCTCATATTCAATTTACGTATCTGGGCATACCCCTATTTGCCCCCTCAGTAGACTGTACCATCAAATGTCAACTGTCTTCTCCGATTTAAACAGAGCTGTCTCCTCGCTCATTCCTGCTCTTGTTTTTCGTTGCCTTATCAGGGTTATATCTAGACATGTTCCTCAGTTTCGAGCCGAAAATGTAGAACACAACGGGGAGCGTAATCAAAGCTACTGCGATGAAACCAAGAAGATAGCTTGCCCAATTGACCCCCAGATTGTTGAACATTGGGGTAGCAAAAAGCGGGAACCCTGCTCCTGCCAAGCTCAAGAACGTATTTGCGGCTTGAGCGCTCGCCGCATGGATCGTAAAGGCGTCGATAAGGTAGTTTACTGCGTTTTGGAATATGAGAATAAAGCCAGAACCAATCATCCCCGCTCCGACTATACCAATGGCTGCTGATTTGCTAGGCGACGAGGACCCGCCGAACATGAACAGGCCAGCAGCAAACAGGACAGCGCCAAGAAACATTGGTGGTAGGCGGGCTTCAGGATCGTTTTTCTTTCCTTGTTTGTGAGCCTTGTCTAGCTGTTTCCAGAAATATGGTTGATACGATGCTTGAATCCCACCGGAAATAATGACACCAACTAGGACCGCAAGAAAGACAAGTGATCCTTGGACTGGGGTCCATCCGCGATGTTGCCGATATTCGATGGGGAAAGCCTCGAAGAGTAAGTAAAGAAGGCCGTAGACAAAAGAGTTGTAGATTGCTAGCGACAGGATGATCGGTTCTGTGGCGAGCATGGTTAGAGGTCTCGCCAGATGTTTTTCCACGATCGATTTAGCTGTCAATTCGTCTTCATCGGACTTGGCATGAAGCGCCCAGTTGCCAGTTGTGTAACCTTCCCTTTTTGTTAGTTGTATAGCGCCCAGGGGAGACTTCTGACTTACGAAGATGCTTGGCTTTACGTGAAAGGAGAACAGGTTAAGTTTGTGAGCTACATTGCCACATTACAATATATTACACATTACTTACAGCATAGGTTTCCGGGAGAACCAGAAGACCTATGGTAAATACAAAGAAAATCAAGAATGAAGTGATATACTCTGTCCACCTCCAGCCTAGGTAACTGTTAGTAATCGCGGATCCGATGAGAGGTCCAACGGTTGGACCTCCAATAACGGCCACCGAATAACTATCATAACTTCAGCCCAAATCAAATTTGCACGATATCTTTGCACTCACCCGACAACTGCGAGAGCCCTGTCATGGTCATTCCAAAGATCGGCCAAACAACCGGCTACATTAGAAATGGGAGCAGAGGCCTTATAATTAAATTAGCATATTAAAAAGTCGTTCTTTATTTTAGTTGGAGCTATTTTTAGGAATGGGGAGGGAGGGGCAAATGCGATCCTTCTGTATTTTTGTACGCTCTTGAGACAGCTCCCACCTCAGGAACTCCCATAGAGGAATAAAAATAGCAATTTTGTTAGGAGATAAGACGAACCATGAGGCCCGCAAAGAATCGACAGAGCATGACAGTCTGAATGTTCTCTGCGGTCGCTACGGCAATCCAAAAAATGCCAAAAATGAAATAAGCGGGGAGGAAAGACGGCTTTCGTCCATAAAGCTCTGATATTGGCGCGAACATCTTGATTAAAAGTCAGCAGTGGCCCAGCATCATGTAGACTACTTACCAAAGGACCGAATGCAAAACCTAGGGCATAGAGTGATAAGGAGAGAGTGGTGACTTCAGTGCTGACATGGAACTCCTGTGATACAGCCATGAAGGTGGGTGAAAAGGAGGAGGACGCAAATGATGCACCCGTAGTTGTAAATCCCAATAACAGAGTGACCCATATCTTTTTCTTGATAGGCCAATTAATAGGATTTGCTGGATCATCTTCTGAATCCCAGCCAACCAAGTTATTAGGCCATTTCCCTGGATCGTGTTTTTCATCTTCACCTGGATAGTATTGGCCAGAATTGGTAGCTTGTCTATTCAGATGATAACTCGTAATGCGGGCCACTGTGTTGTTCGCATTTTCATTTGATCTTTCATATGTGGTTCCGTTCATCTTGGGCCAGATTAGTGAGAAGAGGAACCAAAAAAAAAAGCTGGACCTCTTGTAAAATATTATGTTCATCCTTTATCTTTCCATAGACACTACGCTAATATTTCGCCGTGATGGCATTGTTGAAGCCTCTCACTAAAATGACCTAAGAGCGTACCATGTCGTCACCGATTGCGAGGCTGGATGCGTCGGCAACGCTAGAAACGAAGCTCATAGTCGATTGCTTTGCGCCCTAGAATATGGCGTTGATAGATTATTAGGAAGATCCGGTTCACAGAACTTTGAAGTCTTCTTAGGGTGTTGGAGCTTGCAGAAATCGCTTTCCGAAAACTCTGCTAAGAGAAAGGCCATCACAGCAGATCGAACAACAACCTTGCTAAAGCGGACTTTACGCGAACAAGGAGATAAAAGATCTATGGCTCTAGGGCTGGACACTCGTCTTCTGAAAATCACCATCTCGATGGTGTACCACGTACGAAGCCTTAGTCCGACGCCGAGAGATATAGATACTGGTGCTACCAGCCTAGGAGTACGGTAGAATCAAGCTTTGGCACGATGACTACCACGGCCTATGCATTCTTCAAACTGGTACTTCATTCTCTCCAATTGGCCTAGTTGAATGTTTGTAGCGACTTCCTTTCTGCCTGCAAAACAAAAATTTCTTCTTTCTTCATACTTAGTTGTGGCTCCACAGACCGGCAAGGTAACATTAAAAAAAAAAAATTTACACGTGACACAATCCAAAGTATCCTTCTGCGTCTTTTCATGTTCAAACTTGAGTCCTCGTCATAGCACGCGGAAAACCTCATCACACAAAGCTTCAGATATTCTTTCTGTCTCCAGGCAGCAAATGCACTGATTCGCGCGCTCCGCTCGGTTGCCTGTTATTTGGCATTCATCCCCACCACTGATCCGCTGATGCCTTGCAATTCTTCTCTCTATAAAACGCGAAGTCTCATGTTCACTTTCAAACAATTCTTCTTTCGGTTCATTTCTATCGTAGTATTTAGCTTGTCCCTCTCTTCAAACATGGGTTACTCTGAGATAATGTGCCAGCTTTGCGGTGTTAGTTTCGCAATAGCGAGGTTGCGAACAATCCATGAACCTCATGAGAATGCATGGGCTTATTACGGCAAAGGGTATATACACACAGTTTATAGTGAAACAAGTGCTCATATCTCGCAGCTTCGTCGATCAAGATGGCATGGAGGGTATAGAATTGACTTGCGACAAGGCGTCTGGTTGCCAACTAGTGGAACGAAGAGGTGTGTACGGAGACGAGCAAGTGGCCGGTCCAGGTTGTCGTCTCACTAATGGATATAATGGTAACACGATTTCTGTCGAGGAAATGAAAGGCTGTAGAGCCGTTCAATGTATCGTGAAGAAACCTAAAGATTGGAAGCCAGAATCCGACGACCAGGATTTTGAACTGGAGAGCGGTTATTTTCTCACAGGATTCGGAGAGGGGTCTCCTGATACAGAGCCACTCGAAATCATTACTCCTCCAAGACACGGAGTCATGGATATTTTGATAAGTAATTATGAGTTCGATGCATGCTCCCCGTTCTGTTTCATTCCCCTAGAAATCATGGAACTCCTAACGTAACAAAGGAGGATAACAGTTGGGGCCTTCCTTTCCACCCTACATGTTTTGAGATTTTCAAGATCATCTCTAAAGATCGTTTTGGCAAAGTGGATCTTCACGGATTGTGGAAGTATCACAAGGCATGTCATGATATCTAATTTATTTCTACACTTTCTAACGCTGAAAATACAGCTGGAAAGCGAGTGGCACGATTTTTTTGAAATATTTCCTCGTCATCCTGTAGTCAGACGCGGGCAACAACAATTTTGGGAGCACGAAATAGGGAATGAGTGGCTCGTTGCAAATCCTATCGATGTCCCTGGACTAGGGCTCCGGAATTTGCCCCAACAACTGCGCAAGGAGACGACTTATGATTATAAAACTCGCAAGAGGTTCCGTATGATGTTAATGTCGGCGCCTTCTCTTTCAAGTATAAGAACTCGGACGATGACAATGGGTACCACAGTACACCTCCACCGGGTCCGGACTCGTCTGACCCATTCCTGAAGCTTCCTTCGGAACTCTTGTCCATAGTTCTCGATAACCTGTCAACAAAGGATATTGTGAACATGAGAATTATAACACGCGCCTGTAGGCAGCTTCCTGTCATATTTTTCAGGAAAAGATTGATGGAGGACATGCCTTGGTTCTTCGAGGTGAGAGAAATGGAAAAGAGCAAGACGGATTGGTTTCTTCTCTATAAGAATGTTAAGTGGTCCTGGGGGAAGACGAAGGGGCTAAATAATAGGAAACGTATTTGGAAGGATGTCAATGAGATTGTGAATAGGATTGAAAAATATAGGGAGTCGGGGGACATCAGCGAGGAAGATTATTAGGCATGAGTTGGGCGTTTTCAAAAGCATCTTCTATCGGCTTCGAAGCTTGACAGAGATGCAGAATATGTGTTTTATCATTGTGCCTAGAGTTTCTATACATTACTTCTCAATAATTTGCGGTCTTCTGACCATATGAGTAGTCCGTTGGACGACGGCCTTTTGCCCACCCCAGTCCCCGCAGTCAATCTCCAAAACACCACATTCTTTCCATCCATGCTTCTCATAGAGACCCAACCCTTTCGCACTTGCATCAATCTGTCATAGAATTAGCATATTAAAAAATCGTTTCCTTGGGACAGAGCTCCGCAGTTGGGAGTTTTTTCAGGAGCTGAAACATGATGTGATCTGTTTGCATGCTTTTGAGACAAATCCCACCTCCGGAGTTCTCAGAGAGAAATAGCAATTCACAAACCCAGCAATCCAGCCCTTCTTCATCACACTTCCGCAAGCCCCACTGCAACAATTTCGTCCCCAATCCTATCCTCTGATACTCCGGCTTAATCGCTAAGAGCGCCATAAGTGCATGCTTCTTCCCCTCCAGTCCCTTATTCCTAGCGTCATCCAGCTTCCCGAAAAACCACTCTACCATCTTCACATTGGCATTTGGGGCATGCACTTTCGGGAACGGATGTTGAGGGCCCGAGTCCAGGAAGAAATTCCATTTTGCAATTCCGATAATTTCTCCGGATGGGAGTTTAGCAACTCTATTAGTAAATTAATACGGATTTTGGTAGATGTTTTAAGAGCAGAGCCAAGCTCTTCATTTTTATTGTATTTAGAGGCATTCTACTAGAACAGCTCTCAAGACATGTCCCTGGAGCTTGACTCCTACAATTTCTTGGAATAAAGGGCAAAATAAAACATACCTATAGGTAAATCAGTATGAGGTTTTCAGATATTTTAAGAGTTGAGGAGCCAACGGGCCCTTGTCTCAAGAGCTCGGCTCCCAAAATGTTGCGAAATCAAGGGCAAAATAGGACGTACTGATACCGAGCAGAAGGGTCATTCTTCCAAATATCGGTCTGAACTTTGACAGCGAAAGCAGTTTGCTCGGCCTCCGAATAATTGGGAGAGGCAGGCCACATTAGACCCATGAGCTCGGAATCGTTGAAAGCGGAATGCATTACTGATTCGAAACCAGGGAAGTCCTCAGGAGACTTCACGTCTTCTATCGTATAGGATATGGGAGATTGGGTAGCCATGACTGCAGCGATTCTGGGTTGCTTCTGGGATGGGGATTTTGGATGCGGAGGATATTCCCACCTTTTATATCGCCCCATCCCACGTGCGGCGTTCGACAAGCGTCGGAATGAAAAAGACGGAGTTCCTTGACATGAAAATTGACACTAATTCACCACCTTCCTTCCTCGTCGGCATTATGAAATTCGCTAGATGTCTCTTTTTAGATAATGCTGCGAGGACAAGGACGAAAACGAGCACTAACTCTAAATATTATACGGAGTAATAATAAGTAAGTTGAAAATCAGGTAAGCAACCATGAACCAGGCTGAGGTAAGCCCGATTGGCATTTACTAGCAGGGCCTTTACTAGCAGGGCCTTTACTAGCAGGGCCTCAGCGCCTTCCCCTGCAAGAACGTCAAAGCACAAGTACGAATACGAAGACATGCTTCTCAAATCTCCATGTAATGTTAGGTCTGAACTTTTCGCGAAACAGCGAAATAGAATTTCAAGAGGATACCGGCTCATAATTCATGGCTATTATACTACACATCACATAACTCCCGTCGCGCTCTGCTCAAACATACTCGGCCGTGACCGTATCATAGCGTTTCCCCTGGCACATCAACACATATTTCGTCGACGCCGAGTAATGGGTCGCTTCTACGCAACCACTTACGACATAATACATGTTGCCGTCATTGCACCGCTCAGTCGGTATACCTGCTCTTGGCAATTGGGCAAAGTTGGCCTCCAATGCTACAAGATCTCGTCCATTCTGGTTCTTATGCACAGGTGCAATTGCACTGTGCTCATCGCAGTAAACTTGGAGTTTCACAGACGTTGGTTGGCCAGCGCTGACCAGAAAGTGTGCGACGAATGGGATCTCATGAGGTTTACTTTCTTCGACTGCCTCGCCCTTCTTGATAAACCAAGAGAGCGCGTTGACTCTATAGAACTGGTCCTTGGCACACCAGAATCTGCGCATTCAATTAGCGGAAATCCAGCAGATTCCGAGCGAGAACTTACTTCTTGCCATCTTCATGCTTAGTAGGATCGAAGGGAAAGTGCAGCTCTATTCCATAATGTTTACGCGCAGCACGAGACTCCATTCGGACTGCGGCCAGCTTAGAATTCGTGTTGGCCAGTCCCATCATCACCGCACCACGAACGACCGCTGTCCAGGCATTGACCGGCTGAAGAACTTGGATTGAACCACTGAGGTTACTGGCTAGACGTTCTCTCAGGTAAATATTCTGACCAAATCCACCGACTAGGAGAACTGCTCTGATTTTCTTATTCGTGGCTTTAATCTGGCCTTTCACAAGGTCGATGATCTTTTCTATGACGGGATCGAAAATGCCTTTCATCTCAGCTGGTTTGATGGTGAACCTGCCTCGTCGAATACCAAGGCGCTCGTTATTAGCGATACCCGGGACCATAATACTATAGCCTTCTTGATTAGATGTTGATGGTGAGTATTGCTTCTTGATCTGTTTCGAGTTAGAACCGAACTTTGAAACCCTAAACTTGACAGAATCGGCCGTCACTTACCACAGAATCGAATCGATCCATGGCCTCGGCCAGAATCTCCTCATCCCATCCAGGTTCATTTCCCAGTTTTTGGGTCAGAAACTCCCCGAATCTTCGATTCAAAAATGTGGAACCACAAAGACCACCGGTTCCGGCAGCAGCCTCCTTGACCTTGAGGATTGGGTGCAGTTGAGTGATGGTATATGAAATCAAGTCAACGGTCCCTCCACCAGCATCACAGAGGACAAAGCTGTCGCCAATATTCAACCCATGTGGATCCAAACCATGTAGAGCGTATATCGCAGCCGCTTCCTGTGCATGCGTGAGTGCAATGCACTTTCAATAATATTTCAAACTTACAGGTTCCGAAACCAACAATATCTCCGACTGAGACTTCAGACCGGCCTTTTGGCAAGCTCTCAAAGTCCTCTCCTTGGCAACCTCTGTCCATATTGCAGGGACAGTAAGCACGAATTCAATAGGAGTGGTCCGCAGAACTGCAGCTCCCAACTTTTGTTCTAGAAAGTACATCAGGTGCTTATTCAGCTCTCCGAGATAGTCCGTTGTCAATTCCTCTGAACTTTTGTTGGTTGGTCCTGCAGTCATCTTCCCTTCCCCAAGATCTCTGAAAACCCAAGTCAGCCATCACTTGAAAGGATTGGGGGTTTCCAAAATACAGACAATTTGAACCATTGAAACCGCTCAGTAATAGCTGGGATTTGAAATCCCCATTCGATTCCTTGAGGAGTATATCGAAGTTCAGTTGGTACTTTGACACTAAGTCATATTAGCCACCCATTCTCAACCAGCAAGGCTGATCGAGTCGGCGAATATCACGAACCTGCTCGATCCCTCATGGGATCCTGGATTTGCCGGCCATGACTCTATTACAGACTGATGATCTGACTACAATACGATTAGAACATCATCAATCTTCGGACAGGATCAAAATCACGCACTCGTCTCGTCTCAGCCCAAGCGACTCCAGAGAAGGTTGTGCCGAAATCAATTCCTACGATCAACTTCCGCTCATCTAGTGACAGACCGGAAAACGACTGCATCGCAACTGAACTCGACTATTGTGTAAATTACTCAAGTAATTTTGCGATGGATGATAGGTTTTTTTGGGTTTCAATTTGAATGTTTTCTTAAGATGCTAAGGATGTAACTATGAGGGTCCTTTTCAGAACAAACGAAAAGGCTCAAATGCGGGCTTATTACCTAGGCAGACACCCCTACATTCTCTCTAACCTATTATTATTTGTCCACTGAGCCTCAAGGGGGCGAAGTATTCTGCCTTGCCTACCGCGTTTGCTGAGGCTTGAGACGTGTCACATCGTGATACAAGTAGACAAGGCTGTGGCTGCGCATGACCCACTTATTTCTGTTCTCGACCAACTACAATCTCTGGCTGTATAAAAGCAGCAGGATACCTGCATGATCTAGAGCGCCGAGTATTTGTTTATTCCGCCTTGAAATTGCCTAAGCTGAGAGCCTTGTGATTGATTTATCATTTTATCAAGCCTTGCACTTGCTTATTTCATTTCGGCCTCAAGGCTGCGAAGTCCATTTCGCTTTTCTCAAAAATATCTCGAACTCATCTTCACTTTGGTCAAGATGTCAGACTCTCTAGAATATCCCAGCCTACCAGGTGATTTCAAAGTAGGTTGCCCGCTTTCACCGTAAGTATTGTACTAAAGCAATTCTAGGAGTTCGACGAACATGCAGGCCTTCGATCACTGTATGCCCAAGCAAATGCTCGAATTGAAGCATCGAAAGATGACACAGAAGCAGAGAAATCACCTCGTAATGCTCTCAATTTTGGCTCTGGCCTTAGATATATACATGTATAGCTGACTTAAATAGCAGTTCCGCCCCGTCCTGGTTTCTTGCTGAGTCGGAAAACGACTATCGAATTGCAGGGGTATGTCCATTTTTTGATCTAGCAATACACAGGCAATACTGACGACGACGCAGCATTTCCAACGTTGACTTAGCGTCACCTGATGAGACAATGACAGATGTGAAGCCCAACGAAGAGTCCAAGACACCCGAACCAGACCCCAAGGACGAAGATGTCACCATAGAGGAATTCTCCACAGCCGCCAAACTTGAAGAGTCAGAGAGGAAATGTGAAATTCTACTCTCTGAAGTCAAAGAGCTTCGAAAGAATCTAAATGACGCACAAGATTTCATCTTCAGCCTCCAACCACTCCGAGACCAGATCACGGAATCCCAAGCTACAGCGGAATTTTCCTCGCTATGCAAAAGTGTCGAAGAGTGGGTGCAGACGAATCTAAGTGATCCACTATACGAGCAACATCTCATCAAGGAGAAAGTCAGTCTCGGGGCTCCGGCGAAAGAGTTCATCAGCATTCTATCACGTTCCAGCATAGAAGCTTTCAGATGTCAAGAGACTGATGATTATAACGTGGTTTCTGGCATCATGAAGTTTTTATGTCGGGGTATCTTTGAGCCAGATTTCTATTGCCCGGTCGAGTCAGGAGCAATGGAGTTCTTAAAATCACTGGGGAAGAGCATTGCAAATTTGGAGCCTCGACGCGGTAAGTCCATTCAAAGTCTATTCACATTTTTTGCTCACACATCAACCAGATCTTATAGCTCAACGCGCGTGGCGCAGCGAAACCCTCACCGCACTTGTGAACCGGCACGAATTCCCCACTCAACGCCAAGCTCAAACCGAGCTCCTAACCAGCCACCTCACCCAAATGCTCCACGTCTTCGCCCCCCGAATGTCCAAACACAAACTCAACGTCTCTCTGCAAAGAACCATCATAGAGCCTGCCATGTCCTTAGCCCATAAACTACACCTCTCAGACCACAAATATCGAGTCGAATGGTCCAACCTCCAGCGCACCAGACCCGAAAATCGTCCCACCACACCCGCAGAATATTTCCCTTTTGAAAGCGTTGACTTACTCCAGCCTGGAAAGGTTCTCAGGTTTCCAGCAATGGCGGAAGGTGCTGCTGGGAGAGGTAAGATTACGTATTTGTTTGATTTGTGTCCGGCGCTCGTGTTGGAGACGGTGAAGAAGGAGTTCTTTGCTGAGCCGAAGGTGTTGGTTAAGCCGAGGATTTTGGTGGCTGCTACGAAGGAGGATAAGGGCCCGTTTGTGGTTCCGAGACCGGTGAAGGGAGAGCCGGTTACGTTGTTAGGGTATGTAGAGGAAACGCTGTATTCGAAGAGGTCGAGGTGGTGATCACGCGACTTGTGGAGTTGCACAGTTAAACGTAATTCGCAATGGGAATTGGATGTCGAGCTCTAGATTATCATGTTATATGAGATGAAATCTTAACCAGAATAGTCAATCATTATATTTGTATTTTTATTCATCAAATAAATGCTAAGATGGTAGATTATCTGTGTGATATTTGCAATTTCTTGCGTGTCGTGAATTTCCATGTTGCCGGATTTCGTTGTAGTCATTCAGACAGTTCCAACAGAACTCTTTCTGGCATTTAATACCTTGGAACAATTTGTTAGCACAAATGAAGGAATCTCGAAAACATCACAACAACTTTCAGAGTCATCATCACCGACACGATGAGCCGTGACCCAACCACTGTCCCAAGCAATTCCAGCAGAACTGGTGCCTGCACTTAATGCCTAGGAGAGAGTCAGTCACTTGAACGACTCTAGCCCAACACATTGCTTGAAAACAAAAGAAGTAAAAGCACATATAACACGGATTTAAAGCACTTACAAGTCATATGCGCACACCCCCTATTCTTCTCAATCGGCCACTGACACCCAGGGCACGGTTTCGTCGTCCTCTGCACTACCGCCACACTTGCACTCTCCTCTCTCTGCCTCTTCTTAACCTCCTCCCTCATATTTTCCATCTCCAGTTCCCTCTTCCTCCTCTCTTGCTCAGCTCTCGCTCTCCGTCTCTCCTCCTCGTGTTTCATCCGTTGTCTTTCCTCCTCCGCTCTCCGATTCTCCCTATCCAATTCCCTCGCCAACCTCTCATCCTCTTCTTCTCTCAATCTAGCCGTTTCAGCAGCAACTTCATCATCAATGTCGATGGCGCTGCGGAAATTATCCGGGTCTAGGAGCATGGCGTCGTATTCCTCACATGTGAGACGTTCGTGCCAGGGTACGGAGTGGCGGAAACAGGTGCGGAAACCGCAGCCTAGGCATCTGATTATGGGAGATGAGGAGCCGGATGAATGGAGTTGGCCGAACGAGCAGTTGCGGCACCAGATGAAGTTTGTGTCGGAACCTACAGCGCTGCGGAAGGAGAGGGTTTCGTAACTGTTGAAATGTCAGCCTAGGACCAATTTAGTAAAAGGAGTGCTGAATCCTACCGAGCGAAAGTCTCTGCATCTGCGAGTCGTTGGATATCCTCGTAAATGAGTGAGCTATCACACTCTGGGCATTTGATCTGATTCCAGAGCTTGTTTTGTAGATCACTGCTTATGCTTCGCTGCATGCATGGCGTACAGACTGAAGGTTGATGGAGGCAAGTGAGGGTGATCCAGGGAGGTGGCGGAAGCTCTGAAGTAAATTCTTCTGTACAAATAATGCATTCTGTCGGATGGCCTTCTGGGATAATGAAGGAAGTGATAGGTTCTTCTTCTTCATTTGATGGCTGTGGAGGTGTCTGAGATCGAGCACCAGAATTACTATTTTGTAATAAAATGCTTTGCCTTGGAGCATCATCTGAATTGAGAGAGTTACTTTGGAAAAATGTTAATGGAAGAACCAAGAATGATCTTATTCGTTCGACGTACGTAGGCTCTGTGCTTGGCCCACTCTGGCTAGAGGGCTCTAATTTTTCTTGGTATGCTCTTTCTAACTCAGCATTTGCTTCTCGCATCCTGTCCTCGAAGGAAATTGGCGCTTCCACAAGCATGACTGTCTGTTGCGGAGGCTGTGACGGGCTTTGTTCAATAGCACGAGGGCCTCCACGAGAAGGCGCTGGGATTCCGTACTGTGCCCCAAAAATTGGCAGTTCAAACCCCCCATATATTGAGGAAGAAGGTGGGACATCTGGACGAGGGGTTCCCGACGCACGAGTCCGAGATGCTCCTCTTAACGGTTGTGGACCATAGGTGGCCCATTCTTGATATGCGGCTGGAGGAGCCCCTGGTATTCTTGGGGAGGCTGGATCCTTCATCTGTTTGTTGTAAAATTGGTTTGTGTTTGTTATATCACTGTGTATGATATATCAGTAAGGCGCGGGGTAATGCCGGGGTAGGTGCAAGATTTACCTCTCGTCAAATTTCTCATGCACTTCAGAAATATACGGAGAGAAATCGTCCTCGAGGTGTTCCTCGGTTGTACCACTCGAGTAATTTCGAGATGAATCCTTCTCTTTGTGAAGCCTGAGCCTGCTGCTGAATCTTCTCAACATATCCCTAAACAAGGTTCAGCGGATAAGAATAGGTACCACCACACATGGATCATACCCCTAGGACTTAGACAAAGATGTTTGAAAGATCTTTATGGGCTGTGAATGATGAGAATCTTGAAATCCGCATTCTCGAAGTCAAAAGTTGCGCTATCTCCAATGAAGGCGCCTTATGCGCAGCCCAATCCACCACAGCCTCGCCCCTCAAGGACAGCTCTAGAAGATATCGGTGAGACGAAGCCACCTAGTAGGAAATAGCGAACAAATTAGATTAACCTAATTAAAATAAAAGCAATGGAACATGACAATGTGATCCGAGACCCAGCTCAGGTGGTGTGGTTCGGAAACCAGAGGTCGTGCGGTTCGCAACCGTGGGTGGGAAAATGCCTCGTTTGCAGATGCCCCCCTTATTGGATGGCTTAAACCGGCATGAGGCTGATTCAAATATCACCAAGCATGTGTAAGACATGTGAGTCTCTGACCCTCGTCCAACCGGTTTGATCGCAATCGAGAAATAGTGCCTGGGCCTACATGAACTGTCGAAGCAAGATTGAACATTTGAACGCCTCGTTTATTGCCCAAGTGCTATAAATAGAACTTGTTTGTACTTCTGCAAGGAAATGTTTCCTAGCAAGTCGACTAAAAATACGATTGTTACAGTCTCGCCTACTCGATCAATGTCCGTTATTCGGGCCATCGACGATTCAGAAAGCCCCGAGAAGCTTTTGACGCCAGATCCGCCTACCCAAGCAGATTGTTTTTGCTGATTTGGCACGTTCAAAGCGCGCAGGATCCAGCGCGTTACAATTTTCTTCGTAGAAATGCCTCGATTTCTCTTGAAATTGAAGATTGATTGTCCCGTCGCGGGCAAACCTTAACTCACCATCATTTCGGCACTTGACCAACTGAGATACTCTTCGACCGATTTTTGATTCAAAGCTGCTACCTTTTCCCAGGCCTCCGGTACACATAGCTTTCTCTTCAATCTGCTAAAAAAAAAATGTCTAGCGCTAGTTTAATAGTTGAACTATAGACAAGATACCGAAAAGTCATCGCAGCCCACCTCTCATATACATTGCGGGACGATGGAATCAGGGTTGAGTGTTCGCAGGAGCATATGTGGTGAATTATATCAACCAAGCCTCCCCGAAGCCGTCGATTGGATTCAAACTCCTGCCGTGTCTCGACGTCGTGTTCAATATCAATCAATCTTTTGTGTCTCTCGGACCAAGCTCTCCCGTCATCTATACTAATATGTAACCTTCTGTAGACAGCAAGAGAGAGGCTGATATTATCTCCTGTATACCCATGAATATTACCAGTCTTATCAAAACTGATCCGGCATGTTCTTAAATACGACTTATGCTTTTTAAAGGGGAACCCCCCCTCTTCTCTTGACTGAAGATGACCTAGAATAGGGACCTTCTACCGATCAAGAGGAGCTGACTTTCCAGGTTTAGGTATCAGGAGCTGCAAAAAAGTATTCACGCCTGTGGAGGACGGCCAGTCTTCTCAGCGTAGGCCAAGGCTTTCATATAAGGATGCATTTGAACTCATCGCAGTGTCGGGCAGCACGAAGAATTGGGGGAATGTTCAAAGGCCGCCTTGAGGACTAGGCTCTATTTGTCCTAGCATGTAATGCGCATTTGCTTCTCATTCGCGTCCTCAAGAAGATCGTAATGTGTAGCTAAAGAGAAAACAAAAGAGGGACGTTATTGAGGCAATGATTGATGCCACGGTGTTGTAATCGGCCCCAAGAACATCGGTGGCTAGCACAGAGCCCCGTTTCCAAAAAGCCTTCGTCTTGGCCACAGTAGCCACATGATACCCTCAGACCGCACTTCAGTGCAATACAGTTGTCTTATAGCTTTAGCAGCAGTTTCGTTGTTGACATCCGAATCTGGCGCGGGTGGAACACAATGCCCCTTTAAAGCTCGCTTAGCTTGACAGTTGTATACCTTGAAATTGAATAATGGGCATTTTCTCACCAATAAGGGGGTTTCAGCTGAATAAGTCTAACCTATCACTGAGCTGGAATAAGCAGGGCCTAAACTGACACGTGAAGATCGCCAAATGCTCAAGATACGGAAAAGCTGAAGCGTACAATACCAATTTTTTATGGGAGTTTCGCAGGAAATTGCCGAATTCAGTAGTGTTGCTAAAATAGGGGCAGCCTCTCGCTCAGACTCCAGTTATTCCTTCATTTCCCCCTTCATTATCTCCATCGTCGGTATCGCCGAGCACATAGCTCTGTTCTCCCTCTTAATCCTCAGCATCTCGCTCTCCATGTTCCATCCTCGACAGTTCCGTCCCTGCCCTGGCTATTCGGAAGCCATTTCGGCCCGCGGCTCAATCCCTGAATACTTCCCTACCTGCTTTTCAAAGCATTTATTGCTCGTCGTACTCTCTCAATGTCTCGAAATTCTTGGAACATTGATAGTTTTAGGCCCACTTCTACAGATGCTTCACTGCCGGTCTTACTAAGATAGTTAGCCCCGCGTCATTCAATTATCTATTCGAAGAATTTAAGAACAATTCCTCTATTGTAGATAAAGGTTTCTGTCATATCTCATGCAATCCATCACTTCAGATAGAGTAGCGTCAAGGACGCCTCCAGGTTCTCCATCGACTGATAACAGTACGTCAATGCCTGGAAAGTTGTTGAGACAGATGAACAGTATGACACGAAAATTAACTTATGAAACTCGATACAATATATGCTTGATTCAAGATTCCCAAATCTCCAATTTGCGAACTCCATCCCTCGCTGTTTTCCATTACTGCTTCGTCCTTAGTTTCAAATCACACAGCGCAGAAGTCTGAACACTGAGTTTTTGAACGGCTCAACAGAGGTTACTGTCATTCAACTTTTTTATGAAGAGTCTGAAAGATGGTAATCACGATAAAGATAATATAATAAGGACTAGAGCCCAAGACTGAGTCACTTTTGTAAGATCTTACTTTCATGTGACCAAATTCGAACAGCTGAAAGACCATTTCATACATTTCGAATTCAGTAAACAGAGGAATCATGAATGAGTATTCAAAAGTCAGCAAATCAAGTATGCTAGCGGAAATTATGGGAGAGGGCAGCGATTTCCAAACTTCAGAAGGAACGACCTTGAGTTGCGTGACGACAAAATTAGAAAGCACTCCTCGATTCCTTCTTTTCAATCTCGACAAGACCCTTTCAAATCCATTTACAGTTCTTCATGATCACCACTTGAATAACTAGATAAATCTCACTCAACTACTCCTTCTGCTCCTAGTCGGCTGCACTAAATTACCAATATTCATCGTTCTGTGCAGTTCACGAGACAATCGCGATGTCTTCCTACTTCTCTCTTCCTACCGTCGACAATTACTACTACTTCGCTCCAAGTCCCGGACAATCCAAGAGGGTAATCTTCTCATATATCAAGTTTCTATTATGCTCAGACTGACACGTACTCAGCTTAAGGATATAATCATCGCGTTCTCACAACTCGTCAAGATTTCTGAACCAGGCATGGTCAGGTTCCAGTTCTTCGAGTTGCCAGACAAATCTATGATTGTCCACAAGTCGTGTCAGTGCATATCCACCGTTTCAATTATCAATTGCTGACAATATTCCTAGTCAAAGATCGTAGATCTGCTGCGAGCCACGAATTCACGGAGTACTATCAAAAACTCCAGAGTGCACTCGCCGAACAACAGTTATTGGAAGGTAACGTGGTTGAGTTACCACTAGCAGCTTTTGCGGGATTCGATAGATTGGAGGGAATAGAGGGAACGGATGAATTGGAGACAAATAAGAATGTCATTTTGGAAAAATTTCTGGCTAGCATTACGGCTCCGGAAAGCGAGGACGTTGTTCAAGACAAGTTGGTAGAGAACGCCAAGGAAAATGGGCCACCAGACGGTAGTAAAAAGGCTGACGAGGGGAAGGCGACCAAGAAATCCCCCATGGGAAAGTCGTGGAACAGCATCAGGCGCAAATTTGGGTCAGCCAAGAGTGGCGAGTCTTCGTCAAATAAGAGTGCCGTGTAACAAGAGTGACAAATCACAGGAAGAACAACAGATGAGGCATTGAGGGGGGTATGGTTAGCAAGGGGTAGCACATGCAGAATCGGGTACTCTATAAGTTAGCAAGAGTGTGCAGCATGTTCTAGGTAACGGCGGGAGATCGAGGTATGGCAGGGCTGCTTCTCGGAGATCATTGTATAGCTTAGCAAGAGTCTGCAGCATATTCTAGACGACGCGGTTGAGGTTTGAGAGGGCAATACTCCATTCCTACACAGATAGCTTGCGACTATGTCATTGAGCCGAAGTAGCATTCTGAGCTCAAATCATGTTCTTGAGCAGTCTTATTTCCGTCCACCAAGTCGCTACTCTGTGACCGGATCCAAAATGTTAGCTGTTGGGTCAGGACGACATTGCTTCTTGCGTACAATTGAGGAAGTGAAATGCTCTTCGGGATTTTTGAGTTGCAGCTACACAAGTCAATCAAAAAAGAGGCGGCATTAGGTAGGAGCGGTGGGTTCTTCGCTATGACAGGGGCTCTAGCGCTAATGCAAGCACTTTGGCTAGCGTGTTTTTTTAAGTCTCAAGGCGCGTTAACGCGTCGCGACTTCCCCTTAAGAATTTCTATGCCACTTTTCCTTGTTCAACTAAACGATAATCACTCGAAAGAATCACAAATACAATGGATGGTCTACAGCTTAGAGATGAAGCGGTTAGGGACCGCATTCGTGCGGCTCAAGAATTCCTCGATCCTCGTATGTCTTTCCTCAGCAAACCCCTTTCAGCTTGTTAACCGCCCGCAGTCGATCCTGCTGCTCGAAATTATAGATCAGACATCATTTTGATGTTGCAGAAGTTCCAGCGAAGACTCGTAGTCAGTATCGATGAAGTCCGCGCCCATAATGTCGAGCTCGCAGAGGGTCTCTTGCAGCAGCCTTTCGATTTCGCTCTAGCCTTCGACCAAGCCTTGCACGAAGTCGTCAAAGTTCTCAAACAATCAACACCTCAGCAATCCTCAGAGGATACCATGTACTACTGTGCCTTCTCTGGTAGTTTTGGACAATTCGCTTGTAATCCACGAACACTTTCCTCAGCACATCTCAATCGAATGGTCTCACTCGAAGGTATTGTCACAAGATGCTCCCTTGTTCGACCAAAGGTGGTAAAGAGCGTTCATTACAATGAAAAGAAAAAGATTTTTCACTTCCGAGAATACAAGGATCAAACAATGACTGCTAGCGGAGCAAGCACTTCCAGCGTCTACCCACAAGAGGATGATGAGGGCAACCCATTGGTCACTGAATATGGATACTGCACATACCGAGATCATCAAACAATTTCAATTCAAGAAATGCCAGAAAGAGCTCCTGCCGGTCAATTACCACGAGGAGTTGATGTCATTCTGGACGACGACCTAGTCGACAAGGTCAAGCCAGGAGACAGAGTCCAACTTGTCGGAATTTATCGGTCTCTAGGAAACAGAAATGCGGGTCATAATAGCGCTCTGTTCAAAACCGTTGTTCTGGCAAACAATGTAGTCTTACTCTCTTCAAAATCTGGAGGCGGCATCGCGGCGGCAACAATCACCGATACGGATATCAGAAACATCAACAAAGTCTCAAAGAAGAAGCGTCTATTTGATCTTCTGTCTCAATCGCTTGCTCCCAGTATCTACGGTCATGAACACATTAAGAAGGCAATTCTTCTTATGTTGTTGGGTGGTCAGGAGAAGAATCTCGAGAATGGTACCCATTTGAGAGGCGACATCAACATTCTTATGGTTGGTGATCCCTCGACGGCAAAGTCTCAGATGTTACGATTCGTTCTTAACACTGCACCTCTTGCTATTGCCACAACTGGTCGTGGATCATCTGGCGTTGGTCTTACAGCTGCAGTCACATCAGATAAAGAGACTGGAGAAAGAAGACTTGAGGCTGGTGCCATGGTTCTTGCGGATCGAGGTGTAGTATGTATCGATGAATTCGACAAAATGTCCGATATCGATCGAGTGGCTATTCACGAAGTGATGGAACAACAAACCGTCACAATTGCAAAAGCTGGAATCCATACCTCTCTCAATGCTCGATGCAGTGTAGTTGCAGCTGCAAATCCAATTTTCGGACAATACGACACACACAAAGATCCCCACAAGAACATCGCTCTCCCAGATTCCCTTCTCTCCCGTTTCGATTTGCTTTTCATCGTGACGGATGATATCGATGACGCTCAAGATCGTAAGATTTCTGAGCATGTTTTGAGAATGCATCGTTACAGGGAAGCAGGAACAGAAGAAGGAGCTCCAGTGAGAGAGCAAGCGCACCAGACGCTCGGAGTAGGCGTGGAGCACGATGACACCAATCGATTGACAGATGTGTATGAGAAGTATGACGAAATGCTACACGCGGGTGTGACTCTTACTACTGGACGGGGTGCAAACAAGAAAGTGGAAGTGCTGAGCATCCCTTTTATGAAAAAATACATTCAGTACGCCAAGTCAAGAATAAGACCAGTGTTAACCCAAGAAGCGTCAGACCGAATCAGCGAGGTCTATGTTGCCCTAAGGAACGACGATATGAAAGGCAGTGAACGAAAGACTAGTCCCATGACGGTCCGTACCCTGGAAACAATCATCCGTCTTTCAACCGCCCACGCTAAATCACGCCTATCAAACCGGGTCGAGGAGCGAGATGTCATTGCTGCCGAGCAAATCCTTCGATTCGCTTTGTTCAAAGAAGTGGTTGAGGATGAAAAGAAGAGCAAACGTCGTAAGACACGGCCTCTCGAGGACGAGTCTTCCGGCAACGAAAGCTCAGACGACGATTCCGACTCTCCACCTCCCACCTCCAGAGCAGGAACATCACGTACTCGCACTCCAGGCACGACCCGCACTCGAGCTATCGCTAACAGCCGGCGAAATGGCCTGGGCTCAAGTTCCCGCACAAACGGTGACAACGGTGGAGACACCATCTCTCAAGACGAAGATGAAGACGATCTCTATACTGCTTCACCCCAAAGATCGCGACCCACAGCTTCAGGCACCGGAACAGGACCAACACAATCTCAAGCATCCTTTGCATCTTCCATCCCCGCATCTCAAATCCCATCACAATCCCAATCCCAAGACGCGGAAGAAGAATCCCTAGCTTCCGGTGCCGCGAACTTGAGTATCGCTCCCACTATAACGCCTGCTCGATTCCAGGTCTTTAGAGCGACGCTTGGTCAATTATTGAATACGCCGTTGTTTGAAGATGATTCTGCTGAGGTGGATCATATTATTGCAGCGGTGAATGGACGAGTTGGTGGGACGGCTGGGGGAGCTTTTGAGAGGGCCGAGGCGGTTGCTGCGTTGAAGCAGATGGATGAGGCGAATAATATTATGTGAGTTCCCGATTTTCCCAGGGTAATAATTAGAAGCTAATGTGAAATAGGTACACTGATGGAGATCTTGTGTATAAGATTTGAGTCTTGATTGTTGGTTAGAAGACGGAGATGGTTATGTCATGGCGTTGGATTGTTCAAGTCGAGGATACAGGAGGTTTGTTTACAATTTAATGATCATGCAATTCATTACTCCATAAGTCTATTGCTGTAAAGTCAATGGTCCCAATGCCTTCCCTGTCTATACCCCCAAAAGATGCAAAACATTAGCCTAACAGCGCCACCATTTCCTTACCCCTTTTAAACTACATCCATTTTGTCAAATCTCCCGAGAACCTTCTCCACCACTACAACCTCACCCAAACCAATTCGGCCCATAAACTTTTCCAACCGCCCCTCAACCCTCTCTCCATTCCACGTCTCCCTCCCCTCATCATCCTTCCCTAGAATAGGAACCCCAACTTGTTCAATACAAAAACTAGCCGCAACACTCCCCCACGCCGCCGCCTCAACAACCCCCTTCCCTCTCGCCAACGCAATCGCCATCCCACCCAAAAATCCATTCCCACCACCCGTCGGATCAACAACCCTTTCCTCCCCCTCCTCATCCGCAAAATAAGCAGGTAACCACCTCTCCACACCAGGATCTATTGGCGGCTGCTCCCTCTCAAACTGATAACTCCCATCCTCGGAGATTAGATCACTGAATAGAGACGACATATCCATATCCAGCGTCAGTCCACCTCTCGCATAGTTTTTAGGGCGTTTCTTCTTGACGATCGAGGGACGACGGGACCGGCCTCCGTTTTTTGCGATGTAGCATCCTGCTGCGCCGCATCGGATTACGAGGGCGTAGGATTGTAAGGGCATGCTACCGAGGAGTTGTTCACATGCTCTTTCTACCGAAGAGCGAGAGACAGTACCGGTGGTGGGGTCGAGTCCTAGATCTGGATCGCCCATAAACCCGGCGAGCTCGCTGTGATTTGGCGAGCAAATGTCAATGTATGGGAATGCGTTGGTGCAGTTGAGGAGTTCGGCTGGGGTACACAGATCAGGGACGGGTTCCCAGATGAAAAGAGGTTTTGGTGCAGACGGGTTGAGGGATTTACGGCGGGAGAGAATAGAGCGGACGAGATTTATGCAACGGGTTGGAGAGCAGAGAAGGTGGAAGGATTTGGAGAAGAGGAGTTGGGGCGTGAGAGAGTCTTCGTCGAGACGGAGTTTTGGGGTCGTGTATCTGAAGGCGCGTTGTTGATTCCCGTCGTATCCGTTCCAGCCGCGGGTTGTGAGGCGGGATGGGTCGGATCGTAGGATACAGGTAGTTTGCCAGGTGATAATTTGGCTCTTGATGGATGGCGGGAAATCGGAGCCTTGATCGACAATCCAGGAGACGGTGTCGGAAAGTGGTGGGGGTGAGAAGAAACGCGCTCCTAGGGCGGAGAACGTTCCTCCTCCACCGATCACGTCGTAAATTGGAGGTTTGGGAGGGAGGTAATGGATTTCGTCTGAGAGAAGTTAGAGAAGAAGTCAGTGAAGCGTGAAGTTAAGCATGAAAGTTGATATGCGGTGCCCAGGTTGCTTCCTGTGGTCTAGTGATTTTTGAGAAGATTGACAGATTATGAACAGGCAGTAAAGTGACCCTTCTGGGTATCATCTTGGCAGAGGTAAAGAGAGCATATAATTATTTCGTAGAGTTTAAGCATGAGCTCCTAACTTGGGAGAATAAAATTCTCAATAATAAACTCATCATAATATTGAATAGTTGAAGTATGAGAGCGTTCTACTCCCATTGAAAGATAACAAACTTTGAAATCCTCATGACAGCCATCTCAGAACAGACAAGGCTTGAAGGAAGAGAAGTAAGGGATAAATGTCAAAGTGCAACAACGTGACAAAAGAAAAAATCCTTACCAATGATAAACATCCCCATCGTGCAAAAATATATCTCCATATCTGGAGCCAGTCTCTCCCCTTCGTCCATCCTGCAATATAATATTGGTTAGGATTTAATGGTTATTGTATCAGACTTCGTCTCAAAGGTAAGGCTGACGCTTTTATTTTAGCGCAAAGCCTCGTTGTCTTGACAAACCTCAGGCAAATTTCTGTGATCGGCGAAAGCTCCTGAATCGAGAAGCTTTCCATCAGAGCTTCGTAATCGTGCAATTCCATAGGCAACGACATTTGGACCTCTTCCATAAGATCTCCTTTACGTCCTTCTTTTTTATTTACATTCCCTTCTCAGATTGATCCTGGCGTTTATGCCGTCTGCGTGTCGTTGATCATTCCTCAATCCAATCTGTCACCTGGAACACCTCGCATCGAGGTCCCTGTAGAGAATATGGCGGCGAACAATATGCATAACTTGACTACCCTCATCAAACGGTATTGTCTCTTCTTCCTTCATCAAAATTCAGATATTGGCAAAGCTTTGGAATGGCGCAAACCATGGATGACAAAGTGGTACCTATGATTCCTCGAGAGGCACTGACATCTCTCGTCCATAGGCTAGAAGCTGCTACCTCCCGCCTGGAGGATATGGCATCTTCTACAATTGAGGCCCCCAAGACGAATGGAACTGCTCCAGCATTGACATCTGCAGCATCTCCTGTTGCCCCGATACCTACACCTCGTCTTTCCGAACCTACGAAGCCCTTACCGGAACCATTACCAGAATCAGTCGAGGAGTTTGATAACTTTCTTAAGGGTCCTCTGAAGAAATTCGTCAATCTCAGTGATGAATTGGGAGGAGCGGTAGCACAGCAGGTTGGTCATAAGAATACAGAGGAGGGTACATGACTGATCCAGAGTTTAGGCGTCAAGTGTACTGCGGGCGTTTGCTGGTCAGAGAAAATTCATTCTCATCACAACGAAGGCGAAGAAACCTGATATGAGCAGCCCTGTATTCATGCAATTGTTGAAGCCTTTACAAGAATCTATTTCCTCTGTCAGCGATATTCGAGATGCCAACCGTGGGTCTCCAGTTTTCAATCAACTCAGCGCTGTATCAGAAAGTATTGGTGTACTTGCTTGGGTGACGGTAGATCCCAAACCCCACAAACATGTAGAAGAATCTCTGGGCTCGGCACAATACTGGGGCAATCGGGTCTTGAAGGAATACAAGGACAAGTGAGGGATTAAGCCGTCAAATTGGATCTTAATGTATGCTGACATGCACCAGGGACCCGAAGCAAGTTGAATGGGTACAATCGTACTATCAAGTTTTTAAGGAGCTTGCAGAGTACGTCAAGAACACATATCCGCAAGGCATTCCTTGGAATCCGAAGGGTGTATCCGCAGAGGACGCGATCAAAGCTGTGGATCAAACTCAACCAACTCCACCTCGTCCGCACCCCCAAGCTTCTTCGGGTGGGCCTCCACCGCCCCCACCGCCTCCAGGACCTCCACCTCCACCTTTGCGCTTTGACGACGCTCCGAAGCCTCCCCCAACTAAAGATGCTGGAGGGCTCGATGCAGTTTTCTCGGAACTCAACAAAGGAGAAGCTGTTACCAAGGGTCTTCGTAAAGTGAACCCCGATCAGATGACGCACAAGAATCCATCCTTGCGTGCAGGAGCAACAGTACCGACTCGAAGTGACAGTCAGTCCAGTGTCTCCTCGCTTTCCCGTGCTAAGAGTCCAGCGCCTGGAAAGAAACCCAAGCCAGAGAGTATGCGGACGAAGAAACCTCCTGTCAAGAAGCTGGATGGCAACAAGTGGATTATCGTAAGTCTAGTAAAGTTGTGTTCTCAATGATAGCTAACGCATTTTCCCAGGAAAATTATGACAATGAGTCCCAACCTGTTGAAATCGAGGCGTCTATATCACACTCCATTCTCATCACTAGGTGCAGTAAGACCACGATCATAGTCAAAGGAAAGGCAAATGCCATTTCGATAGACAACTCGCCCAGGCTCTCTCTTGTCATCGACTCACTGGTCTCTTCGGTGGATGTTATCAAGTCCACCAACTTTGCGTTGCAAGTTCTCGGCAGTCTTCCTACCGTCCTGTTGGACTCTGTTGACGGTGCCCAAATTTACCTGGGCAAGGATAGCATGAATACTGAGGTTTACTCAAGTAAATGCTCGAGCATTAATCTGAATATCATTGAAGGCGAAGAAGGAGACTATAAGGAGGTTCCTTTACCTGAGCAGCTACGTACAACTATCGGCAAGGATGGCAAGATTGTGAGTGAGATCGTGGAGCACGCTGGCTAAGGTGATCGCGGAATTGTGTAGCCTGAGCATATGTAACATATGGGGGTTTCTCGTTCCTTTAGAGTCTGACTCCCCATTCTTCTTCGAAACCTGTCTTAGAGAGTGATACCAATGCTTCATCAATACTTCTAAATATCTTTAATTAGGTCAGTGATTTGTGACTTGTGAGATTGGTTTGCGAACCCAAATATTTATTTCGAACTCTTTCGCTCCTATTTTAGAACCCCTTTGCGTTCCGCATGAAACAACAAGATATTCGTTACAGTACGTTCAGCATCACTCTTAAAATGAAGTCTAGCATTTCCCTCAACACCTCAGTGCTTGCTTTCCTAGGTACTTGTCGCATCTGCAAGTGCATCGCCAAAAGGCTTGAAACTAAACCCCAAACCCAGAGCAAAGCCTGTTAAACCAAATAGACCAACGATTTCTGCTCGAGGCGGTCTTACACTCGAATTTAGATAGAGTCACTATGTTTGCTCCTCCGGAACCGTCGCCGCATCCCTGGTTCAGCAGGTTTCTGCAACCCTCTCGATCATAAGTACCTCTTGAACATCACTAAAGAGCATTCCGCTTAACATCACCATACTGTCGGATATTGCAAATCTGCTGATAATTACGAACTCAATCAATCTCAAGCGTCCGCTCAACATTATAGCCCCGCTTACCAATGATATCACACTCGGTGCAACTACGATGCAGGATATCATGATGACCTTCTTAAGTCATGGATTCTCGTTTTTTAGATGCAGCTCGTATGACTTTGGCTGGTATCTTAGTGGGATTATTTATAGGAGGAGGGCTGTAGTTGGGATTTGAGAGACCATACCACTGGGATATGCCAGATAGCAAAGGAAAGCGTGGGTCGTTATGAATGCCTATGATAGAAGGCTTTCAGGGCCAGTCGATCAACTTAAGGTGATCAATTCCTCAAGTGTATGTACTCAGAAGGGTGGGTTGTGGTTACTTTACACGCTGCATAAGTACCAGATGCACGATCTTTCCCAAACAGACATCTTAAAGTGAGGAATCTCCTAGTTAACGAACAGTACGGGGTAGGTACAACTCCTAGCACCTGCCATCTCAAAAAAACAATACAAAAGCCCAAATCCATCGTGACAGGATTTTATTCCATGAGCATCCATTCAACCCTCAACCATCATCAATCAGTCATCATCCAATTGCACATATATCAATCACACCATTAGCTTTATGGTCTGCTCTTGCTAATATGTATTTCCACATCCATCTTTTCGCTCTGTCCGCTGTCCTAATTTCCGTTGCTCCTTGCTTGGCGGAGCAGTCAACCAGTTCCATTGGAGAACACCTTGCACAGGATGCCTGTATCGACGTTACCACCACTGCGGACCATACAGCATCTTTTGTGACACGCGAAATCTCTTTCAGCGGCACAACCGATCTCATTCCCATCGGATGTGACCGCAAAGGTGCGGGCCTGCGCCCACCTCATAGCAAACGCGATTGTACTGGTCGCCCAGCCTTCAAAGGACCACGTGGACCAAGGGACCTTCTTGACAGCTCAGAGTCCACCACTCTCATTGAGCGCGAGCCTAGCATGAACGGTGATGGACGCATAACCCAGGAGGATGTAGACTGGTGTAATAAACACCCAGACCTTTGTCGCGCCCCTGTCCGTCCGCCCCGCAAAGGTCCTCACGGCCCAAGTGCTGGCAGCCCGAGGTCTACCCTTCCCAACAGACGCGCAGAATGTTCCGGCCTCTGTCTTTGCGGTTGCGGCCGTAAGGCTCCTGCTCCTAACACACAGTGTCCTTGCGGCTGCAAGCTTAACACACAGTCCTGCAACTCAGTCTCATCTGCGGAGAAAGCCACCATTGAAGAACGAAGAGTCCCTGTCGGCGTCACGACTGGCCCTTTAAAACCACAATACATCGATGATGCAGTACATGAGCGCACGATGCATAAAAAGCGAATGGTCACTAGCCGCGGCCTATATACATATAATCCTAACAAGAAGTCCGCTTCTACCGGCGCAGGCTCTGTGGCTGCTCCGAATATGATGATGACGGTTGCGGTGGCTGGCCTTTTGGGTCTTGTCTATCTTACCTATGGCATTGAGCTCCCTGACGCCCCTGAAGTCTATATTGAGCTCGAGGAGCCTCTTGATGTCATGGGTGATGATGAAGACGATTGAAGGACGCGGTATTCAGTCTCTTTGGACGTGGCAGACTCTTGGAGATGGGTGGGTTTTTTGACTGGTGTAATCGATGGGCAAGGTGGAATGCATCGTATAATGAAGGACAAGGGGTTTTTCTGTTTTCAAGATCAGTGGGTAGCAAAGTAGCTATGATTAAAGAAACAATACCGACTTTCACACTCTTACTTTAGTCCATTCCTTTGATCCATTTGTCATTTTCTGCATCGTGACTAATTAGAAGACCACGTATTTCAACAGCTTCCTATCAATGACGTTGACCAAGACCACTTCGCTGGGGTAATAATTCTTATCAACCCAAAGCACATTTCAGACTTTGACACCACCTCGGGCTCCCATATAGACCGCCAGTGGACCTAGGGTTTAGGAATAATCGAATCTCGCAACAAAGCAACAATATCAGCATACCACATAGCCGAAGTATCAAATTCTACAATAGTTATCTACCTCCCTGCCTTCTCATTCTCGATCTCCTGCCTCAATTCCGCCAATACCTGCTCCCGTGACCTCAAATGAGCCTCCAACCCATCAACCTGCTCCTTCACCGTAGCAATCTCATCCGAAACGCCCTTCAAACTAGCACCAACCTTACTCCTCCCCTCCCCAGACTCCATATCCCTCAACTCCCTCCGCTTATAATCTAATAATTGCTCCAACTCCCGCTTCACCAACGCAGGTTTCGTATCCCGTCGTCCACCATGTCGTTTTGTAGATGCTGCCTCCACTTTCTCAATCTTAGCTTCTAATTCGGAAAGTTGCTTCTTCAACCGCACTTCTTCCCAATCCTCCGTCGTTTTCGTAGTTGAAAAATCGGTGCCCGCGGGCCGGTAACCGCTTTTGCCCATTCGACTCAGATATGTATCCCCGAACTTGGCTTTTCGTCCGGTACTTGTTTCTTCTCCGCCTGTGGAACCCCATTTTTGTGCTGGTGAGGAGGTGCGTTGGTTGTCGATTTGATAATCGATTTGATTGCGTTCGAAGCTAGCGCGGAGGGAGGCGGGGACTGTACGTGGGATGCGGTAGCCTTCGTGGCGGTTGTTGAGAATGTGGAGGAAGGCGAGGCAGGCGTCTTTGGAAATTGCGGGGGAGGCGGAGGGGTTGATCAGGTTCCAGGCTGAGCGGATGTCGGTGTCGGGGACGTCGAGGGAGGAGTAGAGGGAATCTAGGGACTCGACTGGGTAGATATTAGCTAGCCATCCTAATCCATTAAATTTGAAGGAGACTTACAAGTAATATCCCCCCTCCCATCCCGATTCGCGGAATATATCTCATCATACTTCGCCTTATCCTGCGGACTCATGTACCAATCAAACCCATCCTTCAACCCTGGAGAATCATCCTCATCCTCAATCCTCTCAAACTGAACTTGTCTCCCCGTAAGAGCTCTATTCGCCTGCACCAAATGCGCCTTCGACTCCGGGACCAACCAGTCCGGTAAGGACGGCGGTACATCTGCGTATTCCTATTCCAAAAGAATATAATCAGCTTGACCCTCCCCACAAGTCAAAGAGGGGGGAAATACCCCATTAACCAAATCAAAAATCAGCCTCATGGCCACACAAAACTCTTCGAAATCCAAATTCCCATCATTATCTACATCTGCTAGATCCCAGATGCGCTCCAGTTGGTCGTCACGCAGTTGACTGTTTTTCAGGACGGGAGCGGCTTGTGAGCCGGTGAGATAGGTGCCGCCATTCGAGAGGGAGGCGAAGATCTCCCAGTATTTCTCGATTTCGCTTTGTTCGATGCGTTTGTTGGACATTGTGGTATTTGTAGAGAGCTTGCGTACAGCTTCTGTCACGGTTGACGTCGCGGTGTGGCTGGTGTGATGACTAAAGACAGTGGCTGGTCTGATAGGGGTACTTTATCGAGAAAGAGGCTTAGAGAATGATGAACTTGCATTTGGTTGGGCAGCACGACCATTGTGTAGAGTTCAGTCGAATTTTTACTTTGCAAATCTAAGGATGGACTTGGTGCCAGTCTCATTGTGTGAAAAGCGCTGGACATGTAACCCGCAAAGTTTTTGAAGAAGCAGAGGGGATCTCATTTCATTGTTTGACAATAAACTACATACAAGTTTTTTGCATTAAAAGCTCAACCCTCTCTGTCTCTTCGTAAGGACAGGTCCACCATCTGGCTCTGATGCCGCCCGCTTTCGTTTGCTAGACTGTGCAACCTGATGTGGGCTGGCATCCGAAATAACGGCATTCGAAACGTCTGGAGCCGCCGCTGGTTGTTTATTGGGAGCCTGACAAACTTGGGCGGAGTTGGGGTTGGCAATGACCGGTCCCGCAGCTGGTGATTTCTCGGTAGATGGCGCCCAAATGACTACTTCAACATTCTTACTCTTCGGCATCTCCAGTGGTTGTTGCTTCGCAGGTTTAGCGGCCGCGATTTTACCAGCCTTTTTCGCAGCAGCTTTTTTGGCAACTCCTTTGGCAGCCTCTCTAGCAGCTTGTTCAGCAAGTTTTGCAGCATTTTCTCTACCAAGCTTTGCAGCAGCCTCCTGAGCCTCGCGAGCAGCCTTTCGCTTAGCGTGCTCGGCGGCCTTCGCAGCAGCTTTCTCGGTCTTCTTCTTCTCAGCCCCTTCCATTTCCTCCATGCTCAGCTCCATCATAGTATCAAACCACAAGTCGAAGTATCCCATCTCAAAATCCAGATCTCTGTATTTAATCATCCTATCTTTGTATCTGTCAAGTCGGCCAATGATTGCCTTCAATGTCTTGTATTTCGGTATAGCGTTCATCTCAGCACTGTAATCCTCGGCACTTTGTTGGCTGGCAGGGAATGGACTATTGTAGCTGGGATTCAAGCCGTAACCCGGAAATTCTTCTCTGTATCGAAAATCCGCCAGGAAGTCCTTGGCTATCTTAACATCTCCTGGAGTAATGCTGTAAACGCTAGGTGACTCGTGGTTGCTGCTATGAGCTTCATCTTGAAGGGCTTTATACTTTGCTGGGGTGTAATCCGCGCTCATGAGTAGGTCAATGGATTTAGTATGATAATCTTGAACGCGCTGATGTTGTTCATTTTCGAGACGGACTTGTTTTATGACTAAGTCCATGAAGGTTATCATTTGTTGATCTTGAAGTTGTAGGAAGTCGAATGCGTCTTGAAGTGGCAACTCCTTGCTGAGATCTTGAATGATGATGAATTGCATGCCCTCGGATAAGTCTTCCCAGGTGATCTGAGCCTCATGTGCCTGTTATTCAATTTAGTGAGTAGCTTTATCTCCCGTTCCTAGGAGTAATGCTTACCGGAAGACCATATCTAGGCAGAGGAGCGCCCTGGTCATCTTCCCAGCCCACAGCCATGCCATCATAACGTGGTTCTTGATCACAATGTGGTTCTTGAATTTCGGCGGGCATCCTCGGTTCTTGCTTGTTATTTCGACGTTGAATAACAGGTGAATTGGGCTCGCTTGTCTTTGAGTCGGGGGTTGCAGTCGCAGATTCTTCAGGGGGAGATTGATCCAACGGAATGGTGGGAAATACCGCAGGTCGGAGATTTGGATCGTAAGGAACTGTTGGGTGTACAAAGGTTGGGTTTGGAGGAAGAACGAGTTCGGCATCTTCGACGTCTCTGTAACGTCCTGGAAGACGGATGTTTGTTCTGAGCTGCATTGTGAATGTACCTATTGTGAGGCCCTATTGTCTTGGATATTGTCGCAAAAAGTGCGTATTGAGAGGCAAGCCCAATAGCAAGAGTACAATAGATATTGTCGCGAACGTCCGAATTGCGAAGCAAGCCCAATAGTAAGAGTGCAATACTTGCAGACCTGAGCAAGCGCGATATTTGCAAGCTTAGAAATGTTGCTAAGAAAGAGATCTTGTCAATAATTATTATTGACTGATCGAGTCGCGTCTTTGCTATTAGCAAATTCGGTTGATGGGTACCAAAACAGACAAGTATCGAGAAAACAGTCGAGAGAAGACATAGATATATAGACATTGAAAGCTGGCTGCAGTGAAGATATTCAAGCACATAAAGTGATGGCTTGAGAGATATTCATGGGATAGAAGATTTTGAACCATCTTCTGTCGAACAATAAAGACATTGCAGAACTTACCGAAACCAACTCCACGAGCAACTCAAGGGGTTATGATACATACTTGATTCCATTTGTGTGCTGGCGGTAAACACTGATAATCTTCCCCATAAACGCCTTGGCACAAGCCCAATATAACTGGGCACCCTGGGTATTCAGTAGACTCCGGCTTTTGAAAGCAAATGCATCGCTAATCCACCAAACGGCCCGTCCGAAATATATCTATCCCAATGCAATAGTGCCTCATACAGGTTCACCTATTAACCTTTACGATATGGCTTTTTCCAAGAAAGGTGCAAATGGAGTCCGACCCTCGAATCTTGACACGTCGTCTGCGTTGCCATCGTCCATTTCCATGTCATCTTCAACTTCATCTCTACTCCGCTTCTCCCGGGTGGTAACAATAGGTTGACCATTACGATAAGGCAAAATCGTAGTCACCTGTTGTTCCATCGAGACACTTCTTTCGGCCTCAAGGAGTTGCTGGTAGTTGAATAGGAGGTTCTTCAGACCATCATCGAAAGCTACGCAGAATCTTTGCGTTTGAATGTATTGGATCGCTGACACAAGATCCAAGCCATAAATCTTCATAAGGTAAGCAGCAACAATGGTGGCTGATCTCTCATTTCCGGATTCGCAGAAGACAAGGATCTTGCCCCAGGTTGGAGCTACATCTGATGGGAGATTCTCTGGAATGATTCCCCCTCGCTGCCGGTAGACCTCAACTAGGTGATTGTTGATTGTTTCGATTGCTCTAGGAAACGCGCGAATAAGCTCCTGGTTTCCTCGTACATCTATTGTCTTGCACTCTATTCCTAATTGGTCGGTTGCCTTTTTTCCATTCAACAAATTGGCTGTAGCCGTGGTCGTATCCCGGATGACTAGCAACATGGTGATCCCTTCGCTTCTCAAATACTCAATATCGCGAGCGGCAGAGGACGGGCCTAAATGTAGGAAAGCTAGGATGCCCTGGGCTCGGCGGCGCCATTCGTACTTCCAATCAGTAACCTTAACAGCATAGTGTGATCGTGTGATAGTAGTGAGGATTTCGTTGTTCTCATCACACGTAGGTCCCCTGTAGGCAGGCAAAACGAAGGTCTTATCCTCAGGTGTTGGGGGAATGTGAATATGGGGAGGAGACGGGGCCTGTAAGGTCAGATATTATTAATAGTTTAACAAATAGATGTTATATTTTTCAACTCACCCTCCAATAGTAGTCGCTAGCAGGAGTAACGCCAGATGTTTGAGATGCTGTGACCATGGTAGCTTCGGGTCGGTGGTCATTAACGTAGTGATATCGTGCGACAAACGCCGCCTGGAGAGGCTCTGTGGGATTGTTTCGTGGGGGACTGTCAAGCGTAATATATTCAGGCAATGCAAGGCCAGACATCGCTGCTGGAGTTTGTCGCTCAAAGACGTTTTCTCAGATTGTCGGGGATATTATCGGGACGATTGTCGCAAGTCGTGAACGGACAAGGTATTAAAGATTGATAACCGATAAGGCTGGATGATCTGCGGGAATCGTCATTCACTAGATCTAGTCGGTCTTGAGGCATAGACTCTAGCGCACACGGGGCAATACCAAGTGAATAAATGAAATTTAAAAGAGCTCATCTGGATCTTTGTTTGTAAAGTTTAGCTTCTGAAAACGTGAGCTTGATAAACCTCGAGGAGGAACGCATGCAGATGATGTGGGGTCGTAAGGCATGAGCGGCTGCCAGGCTGCAGCCTTGTTCTAGATTTCTCAAATTTTCTCCTACTTTCAGAGGCGGAACGGCTCGCTGAATTTAATCAGTCATGTTAAACATTGAAACAGTTTGGACAAGAAAAATATATCGGTTATAATAATACATCCAGATTGGGTGTCTACGCTAAGTTTCCTCTGCTACCCTTGGGTTCTGTGTCGAGCCTTTGCTTGTTCTGCTAGAAGATCTTGTGAGCTTGCCCATATCAGCATCTCCAGGTGTCGCAGCTCGTTCACTATCAACAGAAGATACACTGGTGAAGCTATTCTCTCTTGCCAAAGGGGAATGAACATCTGGCGTCGCAGACCGAGATCCTCCAGGCGTAAGCTTTTGAACTCTGCTTCCAGGAGGGGCTTTCTTCTTCCTTCGCTCAGAAGCATTGGATGATGTACTATTACGGCGTTTGTTACCCCCAGCAGAACCATCGTCTACGTCGGCTGTTGGTGTGGTGCTTCGAGACGAAGTCCGAGAATGAGATCCCGAACGTGTACTTCGAGTGCGCTTGTGATCTTTGTCCAGGGTACTCTGACGCTGAACATGAGAATGGATCTTCTCGATATCGGGGGTGCCTCCTCGTTTCCAACCCCGGTAGCCTGTCCACCATAACCAGCCTCCTTGTTTCTTTGCAATCCCCCTATCCTGTTCCTTGAGCTTCTTCCTTAATAACGCCCGGCGCTCGTTCTCTTTCTCCCAGTATTCAGTGCGATATATATCCCAATTCTCACGAAATCCTGGAGAGAATGGTTTTGGAAGCAACAAGAGCTTAATGTAATCTCCTCCAGGCGATAGATCCTCCTCACAACCCGCCGTATCATCATCTTCGTGTATATTCGGTAGTGCATGGTGCCCACCATTTCGAGCCGCTTTCTCTGATTCTACCAAAAGCGAGTGGTCCACATAGCGGTATGAGCTACCGCTGTTGCTGTAGAACAAGCCGTATGAGAAGAAGAAAGATAATGCAGACAGAAGTTCTTTCCACCAAGATTGCTTGATCACCACCAGCTTGCAATTGAACCCTCTGAGCCCTCTGTTCGTAGTCCACACCCATCGCCTTGGCCAACGGATTCCTCTTTCCCACTGCCCTGTACCCCAGACCAATATGCCCGTCACAATGCCGCCCATGAAGCAGACCTTCTCTGCAACTTCAACAACCCAATATACGGATCCTCCAACTCCACTACCGTCTTCCCTGGGCGCAAGGAATAGAGCATATCCAAAGTATAGAATCCACAAACCCAGTAGAGTAAGGAAGAATGTATGCTGCCGCCTTCGAGTCCGCAACTGAATCCACTGGGCACGTAAAGAAGCTTCGAGGATCAGAAGATTTAGATATATCTGCGGAGGAGAAGAGGGAATGGTCGCCAGAGGGTCTGGTAGAGTCGCTGAGTCTGCGGTATCGACCGCTATCATAGGGCTGGTCGATGGGATGCTATAATGACTCCCTGGAGGAGGTGCGCCTTTCACTATCTGATCTAGATTCGACATGGCGCTGAATGTTCAAGGCCAAATGCGATGTGCTATGGAAATATCATGATTGAAATAAAGAGTCGCAAGCCATTTAATAACTTCAGATCTCATGGACTTGCTTTGTTCAAGGATCCAAAACATTGGATTCTTCAAAAGATAGATGAGCGTTTGGTCGAGACTGTTGTATCGGAGCTCCAGGTGGCTGGGGCTGCTGACACTGTTTTCGGCAATGGCGATGTTTGAACTCGTCACCAGCTGCTCTTCGTAAAATTATCGCGAATTGTTTACTTCGAATGAAGAGAAGAACTGACTTCAATGCAAGCCGCAGAGAATCTCGATATCTCGGCCAGATTGAGGACCAAGCAAGAGTCATGTCGTAGGTAATACACGGCTTTCAGGAGATATCCATGGACATTCTTTGGATCCGGTATCAATGTTGCGCCGGCGGTCCGATGTACAACAGGGTTTTGAATTACGTTCTTCAGGACTCAGCTGCAGATACTATTTCTATTTTGACCTGTCAATTACTTCTTACACTCTGCGCTAGACTCTCCTTCGTATTACTTGGATTCCTCTTGGTTCAACGCATTTTGCCTCGCGTTCGCTACCTGCAACACTATCGTCATCACATATTAAGGCGCATCCTGTAGAACACGGATAGGCCTTACCTAAAGTCCGGACCGTACAAAAGGAATTATATAACCTCTGATTCCCCGAGAAGCACGCCAATTGCTTCTCAATAATCTCTCAAATTGAATCAAACAATCAGTCTGCCATCGCTGTTGCGATCATTGCCATCGGACGCTTTCGTGGGGCGAACTTCTCTACAACACCTTCGACAATTTCCCAACATCAGGAATCGTCCTGAAGGACACGTCTACTCCACGATGTCTACAACCAGCTCAGATGGGCCAGCTGGCCGAAGTCAGCAACCTGTACTGGCCTCTCAGCGAACAAAGGCGAATGGCGAACCACCAAAAGCTGGATATTTCCCTCTGGGATACAAAGCCGCCGTCAGTCAATGGTGGACAAGCATTTCTCCTGCAGTCGCTGAACATAATGTTATGGCATTTGTGCCATACCTGCAAAAGCCTCCTACACACACACAAACCGGATCTGCTCCAGTATCTGCGAATCAATCTACCATGTCAATAAACTCTGACCCAGCTCGGGAGGCGAGACCAGTACGAACAAACTCCATAAACGACCCATACGGCCCAAGAGCCTGGCATTCGAATCTTGTCAAATTGAGTGGGAAGAATAGAGCTTTAAACGAGTTCTCGGTAGAAAGAGTCGGCGAAGAAGTGGAGGAGAATCTGGTCCTGCTCCATGGATATGGAGCCGGTCTAGGATTCTTCTACAAAAATTTCGAAGGATTGAGTCGAGTCAAAGGTTGGAAATTATATGCGTTGGATATGCTAGGAATGGGTCGAAGCAGTAGACCACCTTTTAGAGTGCATGCCAAGGACCAAGCGGGAAAGATCACCGAAGCAGAGAACTGGTTCATAGACGCCTTGGAAGAATGGAGAGTGCTGAAGAAAATCGATAAATTCACACTCCTCGGTCACAGTATGGGAGGTTATATGGCTGTAGCATACGCCCTCAAATACCCCGGACATCTCAACAAACTCATCCTGGCATCCCCTGTTGGTATCCCAGAAGATCCTTACGCGATGCAAGCAGATATGCCAGAGCCTGAAGATTCGACTCTGGCCAACGAGTTCACTCAAGATCAAGAAGATATCGTCAACCACAATGGTAATCTTAAGACGAGCGGAGATAATAATAATTTCCTCAATGCACGCTCCAAAGGCGACGCAAACGAAGGGAAGAAGCCACAGGCAGAAGCCCCTCGTCGTCCCTTACCAAAATGGCTCACTTACCTCTGGGACGCCAATATCTCCCCCTTCAGCATCGTCCGCTGGGCAGGACCTCTAGGCCCACGATTCGTGTCAGGCTGGACCTCAAGACGTTTCTCCCACCTCCCAGCCAATGAATCTGAAGCCTTACACCACTACGCATACTCGCTCTTCCGCCAAAGAGGAAGTGGGGAGTACGCATTAGCATACATCCTCGCTCCAGGCGCATTTGCTCGAAGTCCTCTCATCCGACGAATTAATGGCGTTGGACGACAAACGCTCTCTTCTCCTGCTCAACAGCAACTCACGCAACAAATTGCTGGTGCCGGATCATCCGCTTCTTCGCCTTCGAATGGCAAGCAGTTGACGAAGGAGACGGGTATCCCGATCGTTATGATGTATGGCGAGATTGATTGGATGGATATCGCGGGTGGTTACGCAGCTGAGCAAAAATTGAAGGAGGAGAAAGAAAAGGCCTTGTCATCAGCGACGGCAGAGGAGAAGCGGAGAGAGAATGGGAGTGCAAAGGTGTTGATAATTAAGAAGGCGGGGCATCATGTGTATCTTGATGGGTGGGAGGAGTTTAATGAAGTTATGAGAGAGGAGATGGAGGAGACGTCTAGGCAGACAAAAAAGGAGAAAACGATGTTATAATTAGGTGATGAGAGAAGGTTTCTTTGAGTATGTGGAAGTATAAACAGTGCTAGCTAGGAGGATTGGGAGGGGAGGAATGAGGGATGGGAGTTCGGTGCTAGAGGGGGTTATGCTGTATAGTATGTACACTTTTGGAAGCGCGTAGAAAGATACTAGATATTAATTTGGAGTCTGTCATATAACCAAATTTCACTCTACGCAAGTTTGATTCCATTGAAATTTTCAAAATGTCAAAGTTTAATTCGAAAGGTACTCTCTGCTCATCTTCTAAAATTACGCTTCCAAGAGCAAAATCAAGAACGCACACTGCCAACAAAACGACCGGGTATAAGCCAAACGTCCACTCATGCAAACCTCTTCTACTCTGATACTCATCTCTTGACTTTCTTCGAATCTCACATCTAGACTTTAGTTCCGGTGACCAAAGGAACCAAGCCTTGCGTTCCCAATGTACGACCCTCTGCAAACCATTAGCACGTTACAGATACAACACACAATACACATGAAAATATCAAAAGGGAAAAGGAAAAGGAACACTCACTCAACCACCAAATAATCAAACCTGGAATCTTCATATTCCCACTCCCGCCCGTCGCCTTGCTCCTTCCCAATGAAAGTCCCATCATCCTCGCGCCCCCATACTTATAAACCACGGGCTCCTTGCCCTTCAGCACCAAATCTAGATTCTTCGCCAACGCCGCAGCCTGCTTCTCGCAGTATACTTGTTGGCTGGGCTCGATATCTACCACGTCGCCGGCGGCCCAGATATCCTCCACGTTCTTGACTTTGAGGAAGTGGTCTACGACGACGTCGCCTTTTTCGTTGAGGAGGGTCTTGGGTACGTAGTCGGTGTTTGGGAGCACGCCGGCGGTAGGGAGATAAAGGTCTGTTGTCAAGGTCTCGCCGTTACTCAACGTCAACTCCTGTTTCCCATCCGTCGTCGCCTTGGCACCCGTAACCTTAACGCCCTTGACGATCTTCACGTTCAATTTCTTGAGCTCGTTTTCGGCCCCCTGCGCGATGTGTGTGGGCAGGCTGCCGATCAAGAGCTCATCGCCCGAGGTGATCAACGTAATTTCCTTCATCTTCCCATACTCAAACCCCAGCTCCGCCGCAGTCTCTACACCCGTCGGCCCCGCGCCGCCAAGCACAATGGATTTCGCGGCCGCGACTTGCTCTTGCACATTGTGTAAGATCTCTTTCGTAGCTTCGTAGCCGCGGGGAGACGATTTCCAAGGGTGGTCGCCGATGGTGCGGGACCCGGTTGCGAGGACTAAGATGTCGTAGGTTTGTTTTACTTCACCGGTGGGGGTAGTTATTGAGACGGATTTTGTGCCGGGGTCGAGGGAGGAGGCCGTGCCGTGGATGAAGGTGAAGAGGCCTTCCGGATAGTGTTTGAAGCCGGGAGCGATTTCTTTGAAGAGCTGGGACAGGGTTAGGGTGTGTGTTTCAATGGGGCCTAGCAAAGGGGGGGGGGGGGGAGGAACCTTTTGGTGGGGGAATTGGCCGGGAACAATACCTGTGTTTGGGGTTAGATACCTGGGTTGGAATGGGAGGGGGGCCGGCAGGAAGTACCTCGGACTGAGGCGGTGTTCCAGTAGTGGTGGGTGGTTGAAGATACCAACACAACTTTGTAGTCCTTGACAGTGGTAAGAGTTTTCTTCAGGAGTCTGCAGAGCCATATTAGTTGCACTGCCTTGGAAAGTCGCAGATGTTCTCACGTATGGGCGACTGTCAAGCCCGCGTACGAGGCGCCGAGAATAAGGATTGTCTTCGACATAGTTGCGGTTGAAGAGTTCGAATTGAGATTCTGTGAAGATTCTTGTACGCTCAAAAGAAATTGATTACAGAGAAAAGAGAAAAGAGAAAAGATATCGAGACGATACTGAAACCACAGTTGGGTGAGGAATGGATCAACTTATTATCTACGCACAATACGCACAGAAAACACACACCACTTGGTAAGGCTCTGGGGGATTAGTCAATGCTCTGAAATCCACAGTGAAATGCTAAGAAATGCTAACAAATTCAAAGAGGCTTGAGCGTGTCCGGATTGATCAGCTTGGATAGCCTGATCATGCAAGCCTTTTTTTGCCTTTTTAAACTTTCTCTGGCTGGTATCGGTCGAATTTCAAGCCTTTTTTTCGATAACTCGTCTCCGCAATACGGGCTAGTCAGGCACGCATTCGATGTGATTGGATCGGAATGAAAGAGAACCGGATATCCCTATTAAGTCCCTTAATTTGTTTGTATTTCTCCTTTGTTCTCTTCCGGATTTGTGCATAAATCGTTGACCCAGAGCCTGTCATAACAATCGATGCCAAATCGCATAATTCGTTTTGGTAATCACAACATTGCACGATTCCAAGGGCTCAAAGAATACTTGACTAGAGAGATATTCCGCGAGATTTCAAAAGACCTTGAATCTTCCCAACGGAGGCATCGTCGTCCAAGCATGCCCCGGACCTCCGTAGAACTTTCGCACTTCAGCCCGCTCACGATCCTCCTACTTCACTAATCACCTCACGGAACCTCGCAGGATCGTGCGCGAAACGTCCGAGAAACAATCCATCAACACCCTCTCGCATCGCATCGAACGTGCCAGGACCTGCCGACCCGCCGTAGAGAAACCTCACGTCCCGCGATCGACACAATTTCCTCAGCTCCTTCGTAATTGCAACCACGTATTCCGCTGATGCAGGCTCAGATTGTCCAATTGCCCATACGGGCTCGTAGGCGAAGATGATTTCTTCGTTCGTTGTGACCGACAGGATAGATTCGATCTGAGGTCTGCATTCTTCTACTGCTTGTTCTGTTGTCCCTTTCGTTTTTTCTCCTATGCAGACGAGAGGTGTCATGCCATTCCTAACAACAGCTTGTGCTTTCTTCGCGACAATTTCGTCGGTTTCTCCGAATAATCTCCTTCGTTCAGCGTGACCCAGCTCGACCAGCGAGCATCCGAGGCTTTTTAATACTGCGGGAGATACTTCTCCTGTGTATGGGCCATTGTCCTCCCAGAAACAATCTTGGGCTCCGAGTCTTATGGTCGGAGCTTCGAGTCGGAGACTTAGACTGGTTGCTGTGAGGGACAGGAAGTCGGGGATTATGAAGATGTCGACGTTGTGGGATAATGCGTGAGGTGCGAGAGGAGCGCAAGCTTCTATGTATTGTGTTGTCTTTCTGAGGTCGAAGTACATTTTGAGGGAGACTCCCACCATCCTCCTTGGTGTAGACATGATCTATATTGAAAAGCTTTGGAGGGAATGAAATTAAGATTGAATTGGCAGTCAGCTTCAAGACTTTGATGACCGACGAGCCAAAGTCCCGAACTCCACCCCGCGATTGGATCTGCCATCGGATTGCCTATTCGAGTCATCCGAGTCATTTTGCGGGGCATACATCACTCACAAAACCAGCTCATCATCCCCATCAAAACCATGAAAACCTTGCTCGAATCTCCTCCTCTCACACATTTATTCTTCCTCCAACCACCTTGAACGCCTTCTTTAACCCCCATAAACGATCCTTCAACATCTCGCGACTCGAAGCACCTCAGACCCTCGGGCACTACCCCGCATCCCCACAATGTCAACATCAACAGACCCCAAACCCCTCCGCATAGTCATAGGTGGCGACGACGGTTCGTCCTCTTCCCCAACCCTTGTCCTCCACCTTCAGTATACCGACTAATCCCCCCACAGCCGGATACGACTACAAAACCACCCTCTCCTCCCTCCTGCACTCCCACCCCCTCGTCTCCTCCGTCCATGACGTCGGGCCGCACTCCCCCTCCGACAAGACCGCGTACCCGCACTTCGCCGTTTCCGCAGCCAAATTAATCGCATCCGGGGACGCAGACCGCGCGTTGTTAATCTGCGGCACTGGTCTCGGGGTCGCGATATCTGCGAATAAGGTGACCGGCATCAGGGCCGTGACTGCGCATGATAGTTTTAGTGTCGAGAGAGCGGTGTTGAGTAATGATGCGCAGGTGTTGTGTTTGGGACAGAGAGTGATTGGAGTTGAACTGGCGAAGAGACTGGTGCAGGAGTGGTTGGGGTATCGGTTTGATCCTGTGAGTTTTTTTTTACTTTGACGAGTTATGGGTGATTCTCTTTCGATAGTTAGAGAGTAGAATGAGAAAGGAATGGAATGGATAGAAAAGATTTGCTAATGAAGGTATAGAATTCGAGTAGTGCGCCGAAGGTGAAGGCGATTAATGATTATGATTTGGAGAATTAGAGGGAGGATGTAATGAAGGGGAGGCAATGATTTGATGATGAGCATTTGCATGGGTTTGGGTTAAAAATAGAATGTATTTCTCATAGCACGGCATGATGATAGGAATTGGAAATTTATGTTGTAGTTTCCTCGAAATTTCCATACTGATGAACTACCTTAGCTTTGTTTTCTTAGATCTGGTCCGTCCGTCTGGACTATGCCTAGATCAGTGGTAGAAACGCTTGATAATTTGATCCATTTCCGGTGCGATACTTTTCGAGCAATACTCTAAACCAAACAACGTGGTGATGTGGGGGATAGGAGTACTGGAAGTGTATATCTAAGCCTCTGTCCAGCAATTCACTCAAAAGCCCTAGGATGTACCCGGCCATGTTTGGATACTATAAGGAGCATTCTGAATCTGAATTGCATTCTGGAAGAGTAGTTTAGGAAGGGGGATGACATGAGCACACAGTCACTTGCTAATGCAATGTACACGGAAAGGCCAGAATATGCGAAATCTGCGATTATAGACTAATAGCTCTCTGGATATCCGCTGAAACAAGCAAGAGAGCAACGCAATGTTCTTGAACGCCGTCATTATGTTCCATATCTCCAGTATTATTATCTGCCCTGCAAACCATAACACGCTTAAACGACAGTCTTCTCAGGATGTCCTTGAGGTAAGACATCTGCAAGCGTCTCATCAGTGTTCCTCAGATCCTCTTCGACCGTGACATGGTCCTTGATCTTCCAGAAGATGACTGGAGCAGCGATGACCAATGCACCTGACAGTAAGCCCCAGTTGCTGGCAAATTCGGCCATGTATGAGATCTTTCGGCTATCAAGAGACCACATGACAGCTGCTCCAGCAGACTGAATGCCCTTGTAGAAACCAATGTAGTTGGCAGTTCTTCGGCCTGAGTTGGAAAGAGCGCCCATGTACCTTGAAAGATGTTAGCATGGAATAAGTATCTGTCAGAGAAAAACATACCAATAGACAGAGCATTGCCAGACGGAATCATAGAAACCGTAGAATATGTAGAGAAACATAACTCCAACATAGCCGTCGGTGCTCCAGTCCGTTGGCTGGTAGAAAACGGGAGCTTTGGTGTTGACAGAGGCTCGGGTATACTGCTTGGCATAAGCGTACCCACCTCCCCAGATAGCCATAGTCAAAACGAGAAGAGTAACCCAAGCAATCTTTGCGCGGAGAGATCGGCGGACTTTCTCAATATCTAGTGCGTAGCCGAAAATGGCAGCTCCTGCGATCTGTGCTGTGTAATAAAGGATGCTATTGAGGGCCTTGGTACGAGTATCGAATCGAGCACCGTTGATGGAGTTGGTTTGATACGTAACAAACCAGTTGGATGCCCAGAACATGGGGAAGAGAAGAGTCACGTAAGGCTCGTACTTGATAGTCTCCCACAACCCCACGAATTCAGATTGCCAGCTGGGGTTCTTCATCAAGACAACGCGACTACCATCAGATCGGACCACATCTTTGGCGTTGCAGAGGCAGAGAGCGAGAACTGCTCCAAGGAACATGAGAATGATGAAAGCAATGTAGGTTCCGTCCGTGACAGTGCTGTTGGTCTTGACATTGATGTTTTGGCCAAGGGGAATCTGGTAGAATGTTAAAATATTGATTCCGGTGTGTTCGAGCCCACATTTCAACCTCTAAAGGGCAGAAAATGAGCTTGAAGCGAATTTTTGCTTACCAAACCTCCAATAACAGCACCCATGTTAAAGATACCCCAGAACCAGGCGAAATATCGCCCCTTTTGGCTTTCAAGGGGATAAGACATCATGATAGTTCCCTGTGCGGTCCACAAGAGACCCGCACAGACACCCAAAAGGGCACCTGCGAAGATGTTGAAGCCTCCAACACTGGCATGAACCGAGGCAAGCAAGCTGATGGCGTAGATACAATATCCAATTCCTCCAAATGCCAAGGTCATCTTAACACCGAGCCTGTTGACGAAAGTTCCACCAAAGAAACCGAAGACTGCGAAGGTACTGTACAACGCGGTATTCTGTTCGCAGATAGTCAGAACCAATTTTCTGGGCCCAATCTAGGAACTCTACTAACCATATTGTCTGCCAAAGTAGGATCTGTCTTTCCACCACCTCCCATACCACCGAGCGCATTGAACATACCGGGGCACAAGAAGCAAACAAATGCCACCATTCCCAATTGCACCTTTGGAGAAGCGTACCACGGAATGGCGAACTTGCCAACGTGGCGTTGTCTGTACTTCCATCCTTCCGGAAGGGTGACATCCTCAGTAGGGCCTTCTTCCGAATAATGGACTGCGGGCTCCTCCTTGGTTACTGGGCTGCTTGGGCTGATGGGCGCAGCGCTCTCATTGAGTTCTTTATCGGCCATCGTGGTGGTTGAAATTCAAAGGCTTGGAGAGAGAATGAAGTTTGTGTGGTCGAAGTTTAAGATCGATGCCGAAATCTAGAGTTCGACACAAATAAATTCAATTGAATGCAGCGACCCGACTGCAATCTTTCTCTTTCGTTTTTCGCACAAGCGAACTTCTCGGAAATTCTCAGAGAAGGGAGAAAGTGAAGATATTATAATTTAAAACCCACGTGAGTCCTTTCTAACAAGAGATAACGTTTGCCATGAACCGGCCCTTTTTGGCAGCTTCTCCGCACAAGTCTGGTGGGGACGAAACAAAATCCATCTCCAGGGTAGGTAAATCATCCAGCTTAGTGGCTAGCATCTGTCGCTGCTTGTTGATCTAGCTCTTACCCCGGCCGTATGGTTGCATATTAATTTTGAGTGCTTTTGGGTGCTACCATGCAGATCGATTTCCATGTAACGTGTGATGTTGGGGAGGAAGAGCGGGAAACGAACCACTACCGCGTCTCTGCCGCACATTAACTTTTATTAAAGTTATCGACGAGTAAGGAGTAGAAAGGGCCCTAGAGGGCTATCAAAATTGGACCCCTTGCTCAGCTTCTTATCGTCGATATATCGAGGACAACCTTGCATGCCAATACCCATCCCTTTCTTGACAAACACTCGTATAAATGCGGCCCCAACGACATGGCTTAAACGTTATCGAAGCCTCCGAGCCTCGTATCATCGTATCCAGTGTTGATTCGACGGTTTGCCACATATGGCAAAAAATGGGCGTCTTTCATAGGTAGCACAATACGCGGTACGAGTAGTGTCTTTATGTCAAAAGCTTCGATTAGCAGGGATGAAGTCGTTCCAATGCAGCCATTCATCATGGCGGGTTGGGGTTGATCAAGATCCCTGATAGGGCCCATAACTGATTAACCATTCTCTCCCCTAAAACGGTCTCTCATCCGGCAAAGGGCCCGATTTGACACGTGATGGGGTGAGGGCGGGACGGGACGACTGCGTTGTTACTTTCTACAAGTGCTGGACGAGTTGAAGGTTTCATGCAGGACCGTGGTTACATGGTGAAGGCTCAGCTCAACGCCATCTTCGTTGGAGACACGCGACCTACGCGCTTGTCGACCAAGATGCACCGGATAAGAAGCATCTAGGAGACCCTGGGTACTTCAGGATACCGACCTTCTGGGTCGCATCTCTGACAGGCAGTCGGTATTGGTACAGGTGGGGGTTGCGATGCCATCAAGCAGATTACCACGTGGTAATGAGGCTGTCCCAGAAGCCCATATCAAGACGTGTATGTTACCTTCTTTTGCCCTCTTACTCATTCAAGTTAGTGTTTCTTATCTGGTTTCAAGCCGCGTTTCTCTCAATATCTATGAATCTGGGACATTGCTATTCCCAATTCACACATTACCTAGATCTTTCGTCCGATAAAGAATATTAGAGGAAGCGGACAGACGCAAGGTTCTGGTTGAGCAGTGGCTCGAGAGCCTCGTCACATATCGAATTCTATACCAAGGTTTGGCAGCCGCAAATAGCATATTTTAATGTCATTAATATGCGCCTCATTATTTCTCGTCATCACAATGGCAAAGGCACATGTTTCCCAGTCAAAATTATCGCTTTTATTTGCATTAAATCACCGCTGAAGGCTGCCTGCCCCTGGAAACACGCGCTTTACACCAGTCCGGCCAAAGGAGCAATAACAATCGGATAATTCAGCTCCAAGGTTGCCTTGGGATCTCCCTTCAAAGGTTTGAAGTCAACAATGAGAGAGTCTTTGACCGCAAACACCGAATCGTTCTTGAGATATTTGTCCTCGCGGTCGAATATCTGAGTCGTTACGGGTTGATAATCATCTCGTTGGACCTGGGCATGTCAAAGCAGGCACTAAACCAAGGATACCACTTACCAGAAGATGGACATGCGCAGGGCGATAGGGATGCCTGTCTAAAAGTTTGAGGATCTTCCCACTCGGGCCTGGGATGTATGTCAGTGACTACCTGCCCGTCATCTTGACTGCTTACCATCATCAGGCACGGGGTAGGGTGTCGGCCTCAAGCAATAGAAACCATAATGTCCATTCTTATCAGTCTTGAACCTCCCTCTCAAATTATGTTCAACCTGATTCTGATCCTGTTGCTCATATAGCCCATTCGTCGATGCTTGCCAAACGTCAATCCAAGCACCAGCTACCGGTTTCTTGGTGATCGAGTCCGTCACTATCCCATGCATATAGGTGATCTCCCCATCATCAACACCATGAACAATAGTGGATTCATTTTCAAGAACAGGAGCATCATGTCTGAAAAACGGACCGAGAATGGCACTCGCGGTAGCAGCATCCTTTGCTTCAGCAGCTTGCTTGAAAGTAATTTCATCCACGAGCCTGCCGCATTCATAAGCTGTCAGATCTCTATCTTATGGTGAGTGAAGACCTACGATTCAAGCCCAATTACATCGCAAATCAACTGCATCTCATTTCTCTTATCATCACTCATCCTTCCCGCCCAGTTCAGTAGTTCCACACCTTGCATCCATTCAACGACGGTGAGATCATTTTCTCGTGCGAAATCGTGAATGTGTTTGATGAGACTGCTCATTACTTGGCGCATTCGAGGTGTGGTTTCAGGGCCTATAGCATCGATGACATTTTGAGTGAAGTTGGGATTATATTTCGGTTCAGGAGCTTGGCTGCCAGATCCAGTCGCTTCATTTGAGGCCACCATCTTAGACCGTCTGAGAATGGATGGTTCTCGAGAATTAATGATACAAGAATTAATGATTCCGGTTTTTATAATATCATATCCATTTCTTCTGAAAGAAAAGGGGTTTGAAGTTCCACATCATCGTCCCGCCATCGTGCTTTCTTATTCTTGTGGCTCTTCATCGTGTTATGGCAGGAGCCTCCTGACAGGTTCCTTATCCCGATGTGCGACCCACCATCCCTTACCTCTCCCTAAAATGGCTGTTGGCGGTGAAACTAGTGCAATTAAATATTAGTTGTGCCGTTGCATATTAGATAAAAAAATCAACGTGGAGGAAGTAGTACTAGTAGCTTATTGGATCCACAGAAATGCTATCCGAGCTTCACTCGGCCACCGTAGGAGCTGCCCTTTATTTTGCATTCATGTTTTTTAATAACATAAAGAATGAATTATCCGATACCATGGTGCTCTATCCGATGTTCGTGGGACCTTCAGGCCTTACTGTATCTTCAGTAAGATCCAGTTGAGATGGGAGGAAGCCTGACTTGATTCCATTTTGCAAAATGAAAGGCGGCGAGAATATGATATACCTCGAAATTTCAGGAAGTTTCATTCAAATGATAATTGCTTTGTGTAGAGCATGAAAGGAGAAGGAGCAGCTGACTTAATTACCTTACATTGTAAACTCACTGTCTGGAGTATCTTTGAAGGAGTAAGGAATCTATGCGATGCTCACTCGACATTGCGCGAAGCACGACAAATCTTCAATCTCTTCTGCAATGAAGCAGATCAATTCGGTCTACCGCGGGCCCTTGCAGAAGTTAGCCACAGTGTGATCTTCCAATCAGAATATAACCGCATTTTCCTTTTTATCCCGGTCAAACAGGCTGAGACGGTATCTGCGCTCAAAGGTATCGAAGGCATTAATGCATGTCTGCTTGCGGGTCTGAAGACCGGCAATCTAGAGAGGAAAATCGTAATGAACCTTGGGAAGGAGACCAATTTCCTCTTTCAAACATATATCTCTATGATTGGGGGACTTGGAGAGCTCGGGAAAGGAGTTAGGGAGAGGTTGAGAGGTATGGGTTCAATCTCGGATGAAGAATTTTGGACTTGAGCTTACTTTGGTTTTGATGAAGATACGAACTTTTTGCAAGCGCAATCAAATCCTTATCGAAGGATGTCTGCGAATATATGAGACCAAGGACGCAGGAAGGTATGATCGTATACATGGATCTCTGGAGGCTAGCACGAATTTGAGAATGCTTGGCCTTGAGCCGTTTCGGCCAGATCTTATAGACCATAAAGATATGGTTGAGACTATCGAGTCGGCTGTTGAGAAATTCACCATTCAAGAACTTGAGGAGTTGAACGCAAGACTTAAACAAGTTCGTGCGAAGGCCTTAGAATATGATAATTTTGTGAAGATACCACATGGATGCTGCGCACGCTTCATCTCTGAGAATATTGACACCACCCAGGGACAAGCAATCGTGGAAAACCCTCCATGGAGTATCACAAGCCTTGAAAGTAAGACTTTGTCGATCCCATTACCATGCAGTCCAGCAGGCAGTGCCAGAGTTTTAAAAGGCATCAAAATCCTTGACTTGACCCGAATCATAGCCGGTCCAACCATCTCTTGCATCTTAGGCGCCGATGTACTCAAAGCCACGGGCCCAAACATCAGCGACGTTCCTTACTTCCAAGTGGATGGCAATATGGGAAAGCACGCAACAGAATTAGATCTGAAGTAGCCTGGAGGACGAAGGATTTTCGGAGATATATTGGCCGAAGCCGATATTTTCGTTCACGGATACCGACCCGTCGTGCTTGACAAATTTGTGTATGGTACTAAGGAATTTGTGAAGATAGAGAAGAAGCGCGGAAAGGTATAGTCCATGTTAATGAGAACTGTTTTGGGAATGAAGGAAAATGGGCTGATAGGGGTGGATGGCAACAGACCGCTGATTGCGTAGTCCTCTCTTCTACACAACAAACAACTTATCACATGCTGACAACTCTCGATAGGTAAGCGGACTAGCCTGGGCCCAAGCACAATTTATGGGAATCAACAAACCCATAGTCCTTCCCTTCCCAATATGCGACTACGCAACAGGCTGCATGAGCGCTACCACCGCTCTTATCGGCATCTTTAATCGCACCTTTCACGGTGGCTCCTATCATATTTGCACCTTCCTCCTCCAAAAGGATCTGCTCCTCTTCCGCGACGGTCTCTACTCCCCTTCCATCCAAAAACGACTCCACTTCTCCTTGGCCCCTGAGTTCCTGGCGCTTAGGAACAGCAATAACCCGGACCAGATCTCAGGTACCGCGTTAAGGATGATGAAAGAGCAATTCCCACGATTATTTGATGAAAAGTATTGTGAAAGGTGGTGGTCAGAGGGGTATGGGAAGGAGGTGAAGCTGGTCAAGCCGGTGTTGGAGATTGAAGGATTCGATATTGGTTTTAATAGGGCAAGTAGACCAAATGGGTCCGATGGGGCCAATTGGGAGCTTGTAACCAAGCGGGACAAGAGGTTGTAGATTGGGGAGGGGTGTTTGTGTAAGATAGAGGGGTTACAATGAATAAAAGCGGAGATTTGATAGTACATCTCGGTTTCTGTATTTCTCATTTTCTTTCACCATTCCATAACTACCTCCTAGTAGTAACAATCCCCACGAAGTCTAGCTTTTCTATAAGTCTCTTCACGTGGTCAACCATACATGGCTGTGATACAGGGGTTACGACCAATTGGGCTTAAAGCCCCTCTCTTAAGCGAGGACGGTCAAGCATTTAAGCTTCAGTCCTTCCCCATTAATTCCCATATGTCTATCATGCTAATTTGAAGATTTATCCTCTCTCGAACATACGTATATATCACAACATGACCAAGGTTACAGAATCTAGAAATCACATATAATTCATGATATAAGCAATGCCATCAATAGAATCCACGTTTGAAGCTGCAGTTGCCGCTAAAGTTATTCCAGGAGCTGCAATAGTAGCAAGCAGTGTCGATGGTAAGTTCTCATCAATATTGTTTTTTGTCTCCACGACCAAAACCAACTCCCAAAATTGTCCTATAACTAATCCTTGCCACAAAAAATTCAGGCTCACTTTCCTTTGCCAAATCATTTGGGCTTTGTTCGCTCAAAGAGGGCGACGACTCCAAGCCTTTCGAATTGGATTCCACATGCTGGATAGCATCCTGTACAAAACTACTAGTTTCAATCGCCGCTCTACAATGTGTGCAGCACGGACACTTTACGCTTGACGAGGACGTAACTCGTTTGTTGCCTGAACTTAAGGATGTGAGAGTCCAGACTGGCTTTGAGAATGGCACAAACATCCCTATATGTGCTAAAGCTAATAACAAGATAACTCTACGGTATGTAATGTATTATTTGTGATGGATTATGACCGATTTTTTCACATATAGGCATCTTCTTACCCACACCTCCGGACTTGACTACAAGAAATTCGGCGACCTATCCCTTCGACTTATAGACAGGTGCCTGACACCACTTCTCTTCGAACCGGGAGAGGGTTTCGTCTACGGAAGTGAGTTTTATCTTCCAGGTCAAAAAAATCTCATTAAATTTAATATAGCGGGTCACGATTGGGCCGGGTTCATGATAGAGCGTGTCACTGGTCTCTCGCTAGAAAGTTACATACAACAGCATGTCGCCGCCCCCTTAGGGATCACTTCCATGGTGTTCCACCTCCTGTCATACCCTAACCTACTACACCGTCTCCTAGAAGTTAGTATCCGAAAGGATAAGTCAGGTCCCGTGCAATGGACACCCGAAAAAGTATGGCCGCTCGACACGCCAGATGAAAGTGGTGGCTCAGGAGCTTACGCCAGTATTGTCGAATACCAAAAAATCCTCCACAGTATCACAGCAAACGACGGTATCCTTCTCTCATCTAGCATGGTAGACGAACTCTTTCGCCCGGAAATGAGTTCGTCGGTCCGAAGCAGCCTAATGAAAATTTTGACCAACGAAACTACGAATAATATTTACGGAGGCTTGCCTTTAGGGACGCAGGCTACTTATTCTATCGGTGGCATGGTCGTGCTTGAGGATCTACCGGGGAGGAGGAAGAAGGGTTCCCTGCACTGGGGGGGTTTGCTGAATGTGTTTTGGTGGATGGATAGGGAGACTGGGTTGAGTGGGGTTTATGGGAGTCAGGTTTTACCGGCTGGAGACCCGAAGTGTTTAGGGCTTTTTGCGGAGTTTGAGAGGAAGATGTTTGAAGCTTTTAGGGGGGAGGCTGGAGAATAAAGAGAGACCTTTTGCTTCTCTTATCTATTTCTTACCGATTCAGGCTCAAATTGAAACTCTCTTCCACGGGCGCTTCCAAATATGAGATGAGCTTGTTATTTTTCAAGAAAAAAAATAGAACTTTCGATTTATTTTCTCGCTTTAATGATTATTTGAATTTCATACTAGGCTATTCATAAGTCAAATTGGATAAATATTCATGATTTTCACTTTCAATAATAAAATAGAAATATAAAGTAATTTAGATTTTCGAAAAATGACTTGAAACTTCATGATAAGTCATTTTCAAGGTCAATTTACTCGTAATAGACAACGAAACATTATACAGTGTATAAAGTTAAGTAAAGCTCCTGTTACCCTTATCTGACACGCCACACGCGACGTTACATTACCCCATTTTACGTACCAAGTGCAACAAACTCGCTCAAATAAGCACCGTAATATGACCTGTAAATTCCTACCATTATTTGACATTTTAATCACATGTCAATTTAATATAGGTTGATTGACAATTCTTACATCCTCCTACTTCAAACCAGTAGTGACCGGTCCGGAGTTTGAAATGGCGGATAGTAAATATCTCTTGAACAGAGATGCTAGGGAATCAGCCAGGTCTCCAATCTAAACGTCTCTCTTAAATTCAAACAATTAGCTAACAATCATAGGCTCATCGAACAACATGACTGGTTAAAAGGTCTACTAGGCTGCACCGTCCACCCTAGCATCCCCCTCACCAAACCCGCTCTCCGCATTGCCGACGTAGCCACAGGAACCGCAATATTCCTCCTCGATCTCGCCAAAACCCTCCCATCAGATACCCAGCTCTATGGCTTCGACATTTCAACAGCTCAGTTTCCAGCTCCTGAGTCTCGGCCTGAAAATGTGTTCCTCTATGAACAGAGTGTCTTGAGCCCTTTTGCTAAGAAATACCATGGTTTTTTTGATGTCGTGGCTGTGAGACTTATTACTGCTGGTCTAAGAGGAGATGATTGGAGTGCCGCTGTCAAGAATGTGAATGTTTTGTTAAGTTTGTCTGCCCTTCTTCTTTAACCATGGATTTGGAATATCATGACTGACGAAATACAGAACCAGGAGGCTATCTCCAATGGATTGAACCCCTTCACTCCAGCCTCAAGCTCTTCAACAAGAAATCCGGAGCTCCTAATTCCGCTGCTCGTGAGGCGGTCAAATACTTTTTAGAAGCGTATACGAAAATGAAGTTATATCCAGGTCCTCTACAGCTACCTGCCCTTTGTCAAAAGTATGATTTAGAGGATATAGCAATGGAAGTTTTTGCCACGGATCAGTATCCTGATTTTGAGAAGGTGAGTAGTCAGGGAAGAGTGTTTCTGGAAGGGGCATGTACGGCCATGTTTCCTTTCTTGGTGAAGGATGAGTCGAGCGATCTATCTGCCGAACGAGCCGAGGATATTGTAAATCGTGCTCTGGACGAGTTGGAGGGAGATAGTCTGTATATTCATTCTGAGATGCAGTTTATGGTCAGAAGAAAGCCGATTTAGCGTAGCCTACTTAGAACATCTTTTTCCCAATAAAGTCTATTCTACCACTTCTAGCACGCCAGCTTTCAATATCTCAGGACTACATTTCACAGGAAGCGGTTCAAGACTACGCGCCTGCTCTAAATGCGTACTGCTCCATCTGAGAAAGGCCGCAAAAGTCCCTGGTGCAATATCTGCATCTGCATTGTCTGGTAAATCCCAGAACTTCGACAGATGAACCATCTTGTTGTTTTTGAGACCATGGGAGAATTTCATGGTAGAGGCATGGCTGAGAAGTTCTTGGACAAATTTCTCAGCTTCAGGATCGCGATCAGCTGGTGCAACACCCTCTCGTGGTAGAGAGAGAAGTTCGAATTGACGTTTGCCATCGAACTTCGACAGTATTTGAGCGAGAAATGTTTCTGATACTGGTAATACAAAGGCATGTCTCTCCCAGTATTCAGATCCATTGAATCCATCATTCGGGTCTTGCAGCATTCTCACTCTCTTGAAAGAGAGAGAATGCGTGACATAATCATTCATCAAATCATTATCAATACCAAACGTATCCTGCAAAACCTGCGGAACCTGCACTTTCTTCACTGGACCTAACAGAGGATGCTTCTGGAGCCCAATACAATCCGTTCGTCCTTTCCAAATCTCGAGATAGACATCATGCCATCGCCTAATGAATCCATTCCCCTTTTTGCAAGCAATAAACCCGTTCATGATCACATCATTCCCTGGATCAGTCCCAGGTACAATGCCCGCAATTTCATATGGTGTACTCGGATCAGAGAGTACATCCCAACAGATCTTATCCATATGTCTGAAAAGCATCGTTCCAGCATCCATCCAAACGCCTCCATAATGCCACAAAAGCGGGAGACGTATCACATCACCACTATGAGCGCCCACATACGGCCCCGTCATTGTCCTCTCATTGAACGCTTCGTGAAATTCTTCTGAATCAAGGAACGTGGAAACGTTGAGTGCAGACCCTTCAACGTGATCCAGGACTCGAACTGTCCAGTCCGGTCCAAGGCGTCGTACCCAGCCGATGATGTTGCGTCGGACGTAGGGCCGCATGGACCAGAAGCCCGTGTCCCAGAATGTCCATATGTTTTTCTCGGATGTGATGGGTTGATGTTGGAGAAGGGTGGAGATTATGGATGAGTCGGATCGGGGATCGAGTTGTGATGATGGAATTTGGAAGAGTTCTAACGTGTCGGTGAAAAATGGACTTGAAGGCATTGTAATGAGAACTCCTTGGAATGAGTATAAAAGCTCGAGCAAGAAGAATTAGGCGGGAAAAGAAGGATGGATGTTTTTGATATAGAATAAAATATAAATTACTGTGGGTTTTAGCAATACTTTTGCTAACTCTATAATTCAATAGTATTTTATTTTTATATTTATGAATTATAATATACTTTTAATAGTTAATAAGAAAATCTATATATTATAAATATAAACATAGTATGTAATTATTTATATGTAAAATAACTATATTTTTATTTTTATTTTTTATTTATACTAATATGAAAATTACAAGAAATTAGAAAAAAAGAAAAAAAGAAAGGAATTTCACTAAAAAAGACTACAATAGTTATTACTTATTTTGAATTATAATACAGTTTTATTATTACAATAAAGACTAATTAAATAGTAATATATAAATACATATATAAAAGTATATAATTAACTATTCGATTAGATTTTTAGTCTATATATTTTGAAGTTTTTTTTGTTAATATTTAGACTTTAAGATTAGTATTTGATTGGCTTAAATAATTAATATAAGTATCCAAAAAAAATCTATATTTACTTCTTTATATTTTAAATAATA
>Ga0182030_10000670_pt1 | contig 66292 bp, 77 predicted proteins | sample 812S3MmetaG_FD_121299 | JGI IMG/M metagenome (GOLD analysis project Ga0182030, IMG submission 121299) | Permafrost microbial communities from Stordalen Mire, Sweden - 812S3M metaG (Illumina Assembly) | ecosystem: Environmental > Terrestrial > Soil > Wetlands > Permafrost | place: Sweden... | reverse complement strand
TGATGGACATCAATCTGCCCGGTATAAGCGGCATTGAAGCGATGAATATCTTGCGCAAAGATCAGACGACGATGCATATCCCCATTATCGCGCTGAGCGCCAATGCCATGCTCCAAGAAATCAAATTGGTGCAGGAGGCGGGATTCTTCAGTTACCTAACCAAACCGATCAAGATCAATGAATTTATGAATGCGCTGAATAGCGCGCTGGCGTTTGCAGAAAACGGGAATGATCAGAGCAAGTGAAATTCAAAATGCAGCAAAGTAAAGGCACATTTATTCTGATTCAATTAACCTCAGCCGTGACCGAAGTTCTTTAACTTCATCCAGCAATTGCAAAACCAATGCCACGCCGGAGAGATTGATTCCCAAATCACGTTGAAGATGCATGGCTACAATTACCCGGTGTGTGTGCCCGCCCGTAAAACGCCATAATACAGGCCCGCTTCCAACTGGTGCAAGTACGCCCTCATCAACCAATTCGATTATGTATTCCGCATGAACCGCACAACTGCGGCTGATATCGGCCAGAGTAAGTTCCGATTGCTCCTCTAAAATTATTCCATCAAGCTGGGACTGCATCTCTTCGCTATCCATGCTCATACTCCAATTTTGCCGCGCGGATTAAAGGATTTGAACTGCTCTGACATATTGCGGTAAACATTGATTGCAGCTTCACTGTCCGCGGGAGGCAGGGCAATTTTAAGCACCGCGTAAAAATCACCCGGCGTGCCCGACGGAATCCCCCGGCCTTTAAGTCTCAGTTTGCTTCCGGCGGTAGCACCGACCGGAATTTTGATTTCAACAACACCGCTCGGGGTTGGCACATTCAATGTTGCGCCCAAAGCGACTTCCCACGGGGTAACCGGGAAATCGAGATACACATCGTGTTGCTCAACGCGATAGAAAGAATGTGAACGAAATTCTATTTCCAAATACAGGTCGCCGGACTTGCCTTGCCCGTGCCCCTCCGCACCTTGTCCTGCCAGCCGTATATGCTGCCCTGCTCGAATTCCGCGCGGTATAGTCACATTAAGTTTACGCTCTCGCATCACGACTCGTCCCTGCGCATCGGCATCAGGAACTTGCAGAGTGAAGGTTCGAATCGCTCCCGTGTAGGCATCTTCCAGATCAATCAGCACTTTTGCGTGATGGTCTTCGCCCTTGGACTGAAATGGTGCGCGGCTGTTGCGGCCTGAGCCAAAATCCCGCCCATACAGAGATTCAAAAAAATCGCTAAATTGTGCCGCGTCACCACCGGTGTAACCACCTCCTGAAAACTCAAAGCCTGTATTCCAATCGGGAGGCGGGCGAAAATCCTGCCCTGATTTCCAATTGGCACCCAGCTTGTCATAGGCTGCGCGCTTTTCCGGATCCTTGAGTACCTCATTGGCTTCGCCGACTTCCTTGAAGCGCGACTCGGCGTCGGGTTCTTTGCTGACATCCGGGTGATATTTGCGCGCAAGCAGACGATACGCGCGCTTGATCTCATCCTGAGTCGCATCGCGCGCAACCCCCATGATCTTGTAGTAATCCTTGAATTCCATGGTTGGATTACTTCAATCAGACTCCGTTAATGATTCTCAGCAGAATCACCACAATTGCGATCACCAATAAAATATGGATGAAGCCTCCCATGGTGTTAGAGGTAACCAGACCAAGCAACCACAAGATGATCATCACTACAGCAATGGTATACAGCACGATATTGACCTTTCAATTTATTTATTTTCTCTGGCAATCATTCGCCCGGATCAATCGGATTAATGCGGTTGTCACCTGGAGCAGATTTGACACTTGTTCGTAAACATTCGCGCTGTAGCCATGACAACTTGCGTCATAGCAGGAGCGGGAATTGCCCGCGTACATGAACAATATGAGTGATTGCGGAAGGAGATCAGTGTGCTGACGTACACAGTTACCGATTTTGGTTCCCGTGTATTGAAATGAATTCCGGCTTGCCATACGTGTGCAAGCACACGCAACTGTTCTGTACTCATTAATACAATATGAAAAACGAACCAGCAAAAATGAAAAAAATACTTATAGTGAAAATGATCGCGATTTTGGCAAGCATATTATCCGGATGTGTTTTGCTGACGGGTTCGGATATGGAAAATGCGAAACAAGAAAAATACAATAAAGATTCTATCGAATGCGAAAAAGACTCTCAGGAAAACGGATTTTACGGCGGCGTCATCGGCAAACAAGACATGGCAGTATTTTTCAAGAAATGCATGATTGCCAAAGGATGGACATCGGTACAGCCGCTTTAACCGCAAAGGAGTTTGATGTCTCAATAATGGAAAAAATTTGCACCTTTGATAGTTTGGCGATAACAAGCTTCTGCCGCGATGGTATGATTCGATAAAAGACAACGCCAAAATGAGAGGTCACATATGAGCATTCGCACTGTTGCTACCCAGCCGTTTTCCGATCAAAAGCCCGGCACCTCCGGGCTGCGCAAAAAAGTCCCTGTATTTCAGCAGCCGCATTATCTGGAAAATTTCGTTCAGTCCATTTTTGATAGTATCAACGCGCCCAAGGGAGCCACCTTGGTTCTGGGTGGTGACGGGCGTTTTTACAACCGCACCGCGATTCAAATTATTCTCAAAATGGCTGCGGCAAACGGATTCGGCAAGGTACTGGTCGGGCAAGGCGGCATTCTGTCCACGCCAGCCGCCTCATGTGTAATACGCAAGCACAAAACTTTTGGCGGCATTATTCTTTCGGCCAGCCATAATCCCGGCGGCCCGGATGGCGATTTCGGTATTAAATTCAACGCCAGCAATGGCGGGCCCGCTACAGAAACAGTCACCGAGGCGATCTTCGCAAAAAGTAAAACTATTTCCAGCTACCGCATTCTCGAAGCCGCAGACATTGCGCTAGATTCAACAGGCACTACAAAACTGGGCGATTTGCAAGTGCAAGTGATCGACCCGGTAATCGATTATGCCGAACTGATGGAATCTCTTTTCGATTTCGCCTCGATACGCGCACTTCTCAAAAGCGGTTTTAGAATTAAATTTGATGCGATGCATGCGGTAAACGGGCCTTATGCCCGCAATATTCTCGAAGGTCGATTAAGTTCACCGGCGGGTAGCGTGATGAACGCGGTGCCGCTGGAAGATTTTGGTGGCGGGCACCCCGATCCCAATCTGACGTACGCACACGATCTGGTCGACATCATGTACGACGACAACGCGCCGGATTTCGGCGCCGCCTCGGATGGTGACGGCGACCGTAACATGATTCTGGGAAAACACTTCTTTGTCACCCCATCAGACAGCCTCGCACTGCTTGCCGCCAATGCGACACTCGTTCCAGCCTATAAAAAAGGCTTGGCCGGCATTGCCCGCTCAATGCCGACCAGCGCCGCCGCAGACCGGGTGGCAGCGGCCTTGAATATTCCCTGCTACGAAACGCCTACCGGATGGAAATTTTTCGGCAACCTGATGGACGCCGGCAAGGTTACACTGTGCGGTGAAGAAAGTTTCGGCACAGGCTCAAATCATGTGCGCGAAAAAGACGGGCTTTGGGCAGTATTGTTCTGGCTCAACATTCTGGCTGCACGCAAACAATCGGTAGAAGCCATCGTGCGTGAACATTGGGCAACGTATGGCCGCAATTTTTATTCGCGATACGACTACGAAGGGCTGCCCACCGAAGTGGCAAATGGCATCGTCCAACATTTGCGCGACAACTTCAGCGGGCTTACCGGAAAACAGTTTGGAAAGTATACAGTCAAAAACTGCGACGACTTCAGCTATACCGATCCTGTCGATGGCAGCGTCAGCAAAAATCAGGGCATCCGCATTATCTTCACCGACGGCTCACGCATTATTTTCCGCCTTTCCGGCACGGGTACAGAAGGCGCAACGCTGCGTGTTTATCTTGAAGCATTTGAGGGAAATGCAGCCAATCACCATCTCGATGCGCAAGTAGCTCTGGCTGAGCTGATACTTATCGCATTGCAGGTCTCGGAATTAAAACAACGCACGGGACGTGAACAACCAACGGTAATTACCTGAACTACTACCATTCAATCTTCCTGCTCTAATCTCCAGGGTAAATAGTGGATTGAGCTACCCTTGTGCTTATAAGTTGTATTGACCGGACGGGTTGTAACTGCAAGGTATGCGTAATACTTCTGAGACATCTTGAGATATTTCTCGCTTAAGTATGCATTGCTTGATTCCAAAATGGAATTGCGCACACTCAATCTTTCGGTTCTCTGCAAAACCAAATTTTCCAAATGCGAACGATAATGTGCAAGTTCGTTTTCCATTGCATGGATCTGAGACCTGTATTCCTCCTCAAGTTTTTCTAATCGCGCCTCAATATCTTTTCTAACAGGATCATTATTTGGCAAAGCCAATAGTTCCGGCAATTTTTCAAAGTGATCTCTATTTATAGTGGGGGCAGAATTGCGATAGTAATCTGCGTACTTCATATCTTCTTCCAAAATATGATCGACGAGTATATTTTTCATTTTCATCCCCGCATCCATCCAGTCGGAATCGTTGCCGTAGGGAATGAAGTGCTTTTGAAGCTCTTTAAAAGCCCCCACCACTTTGGCATGCATGTTTGCATGTGCCTCAGCATCGGGATATTGCCATTTATTAAACAACACCTCTTCGTTGGCGAAATGAAATACTGCATCATCAACAATTAATTTCAAAATCTGCTTGATTTCAGATGGCGCCTTGCCTTCGGTAATTGAACAATTAAGCTTGTTGATTAATACAATAAATCGCTGATGATCCTCATCTATCTCGGGGATGCCAACACTCATCTCTTCATCCCACGTCAACTGTAATGTCGGTCTTCTCATAACATTCTCCGCTTGGCTGTTAAGTTTATGTACGCAAAGCTCTATTTTAGAGATAACACCTGCCCTGATTCCGCAAACCAAAAGACCAGGATCACGAGGGACAGGAGTGCCAAAGGGTAACCGGATTGGCCCAAGTCCATTCGAAATCTTATTAGAAACGCACTCAAAAAATTGCAACTGCTAAAGTGTAGCAAGGCGGACGGAAGAGATTACTTTTGGGAATTCTCAAGCTCATGATCACTTAAGTTGTGATTTGATTTTCGTCCGTATGGAATTATGTACCAATACCCACAGGCCTAGTAGCAGAATTTGCATTTTTTTACTTTTGGGTTTGATAGCTGAGTTAAAACATCCCCAAACCCACCTATCAAAACAAACAACATATTGAATTATTTAATTATATTTTTTGTCCTCACAACTTTTATCAAAAAATACTTACGTATTTGTACCTATTGAAAAGTTAATATCGAAGCGTACACTACACAAAATTTTACTAATTACCGTCCAAAATCCAGACGTGGAGATCAGAATGGCAGCCTCTATATTCGGAGAGCTTTCAATTGGAAACGGATTATTGAATTTTAGTTTTCCTATAAACGAGTCCAACCTGCGTGTTCGTACCGAACAACTCCGCAGCAGGTTGGCAATGTACCCGGCCCTCATCATTAGTCAGGTTATTATTGAGTCCCTTTTTGTTTGGTTATTTTGGGAGCAAGCATCACATCAGTTATTGATATTCTGGTTTGCCTGTATTGTTGCAATGCATTTGGTTGAACTTCTCAATCTCGGCTTGCATAAGAATAATTTGAGCACGCTACAAGACTGCAAAGACTGGAATAATTACTTCACATTATTCTCACTTGTGGTTGGATTCTTTTGGGGTATTGCGGCAGTAATTTTCTTCGCGGGTAACCTTGGTTATCAAAGTTTGCTTATCTGCGTGATGCTGGGTCTGGTGGCCGGAGCCGTCACGATGAATCCCGTGCATCCGCCAGCTTTATACGGTTATGTCTTGGGCATCATGCTCCCGCTAATTGCCCGTATATCAATGGAAAATGATTTGATCCATTGGATACTGGTTCTGATGCTGAGCGTGTTCCTGGTAGTGATAATTCTCGCCGGCCGCGACTTAAACAGAACTTTTGTGTTTTCTCTGGAACAGCGGTTCGAAAACATTGACTTACTTGAAAAACTATTGGCCCAGCAAGCTGAAACGGAGGAAGCCCGCCGTCAGCTTGAAAAAATAAATGCCGAGTTGCGCAAACATGATGCAAATTTAAGTCAATTAGTTCAAGTGCGCACTTCGCAATTACTGCAAAGAACGGAAGAAATCGGCACAATCAAGGAAGCCACGATCATAGCGCTGTCATCGCTTGCCGAAACTCGCGACAATGAAACCGGAAATCACCTCAGGCGTACGCAGAGATACGTTCGAGTACTGGCATTTAATTTGCGCAATCACCCCAGGTTTAACGAATTTCTCACCGAAGAAAACATTGATATGCTTTTTAAGCTGGCGCCGTTGCATGATGTAGGCAAGGTTGGAATTCCAGATCATATTCTTCGCAAGCCGGGAAAGTTAACAAAAGAAGAATTCGAAGTGATGAAAACACATACGACGCTGGGCGGAAATGCGATTGCTGTTGCTGAAAATGAAGTTCCTAACAAAAGCCATTTCCTTAGGATGGCCCGGCAAATTGCGGTTGGGCACCACGAAAAATGGGATGGCAGCGGCTATCCTTTCGGTTTAAAAGGGGACGACATCCCTATTCCTGCGCGACTAATGGCTCTTGCTGACGTTTATGATGCCATGTCTTCTCGCCGGGTTTACAAGGACGCCATAGTTCATGAGGAAGTAACTAAGACCATCCTAAATGCACGGGGGACTCATTTCGACCCTGATATTGTCGACATATTTATGAAGATACATAACGAGTTCGCGGAAATAGCTGAAAAGTTCAAAGATAATTTTTTTGATTCCGCTCATCTGGAATTAATCTGACCGGAAACATTTTCAAACTTCACTTCGCCATACTTATACGGCTTGCCAGTCCTTTGCAGAGCAGCCTGATTTTTTCGAAAGAACATTGTGTACATTCTTCATTTGGGATGGATGTCATTACCCCCGTCGGGACATCGTAAAGAAGTAAAATCACAAGATAATTCCCTTTATCAATTTCCGTAACGCTCAGGCTTACAATTTTCTCGGCATGATAAAACGCCGCTATGCGCCGGGTACAATTCGCCTCGTCACAATCATTTTTCTTGCTCTCCTCCTGGAATACTTGTTTAACAAAGCGATCTACCTCTTCACCGTATTGGAAATCAAATCTGAATGAAAGGTCGTCCACCACCTCTTTACTTAACTCGGTTTTTTCCAATGTTGTCAGCGGCCCCGTAACTGGCAGCAGTACCGCAATTTCCCTGGCGTAAGCTGTCGGGACGAGCAGTATCATTACAATTGCAAAGATACCCGGTAATCGCTTCATCAAGTCTCCCGACTATTTCACCATTTTTTCAAGTTGGCTGGCCAAGTCAAGCATATTATCCTGGGTATAGCCGACTAGATTCATCACGACTATGTTGTTGCTATCCAGTACGATGGTATGGGGCAAGCCGAGGTAATTAAATGTCTCCTGCAAACCGCCCTCGGTCAATACGATATTGGAAGGCGCATCCGCCAAGGATTTCACAAACTTGGCCACGATTGCGGGATTTTCATCCAGCGCATGTACCGAAATAAATTTCACTCCCTGAAAGCGCCGCTCATACTTGGCTAATTCGGGCATTTCAACTCGGCACGGTTTGCAGCTCACCGCAAAAAAATTAATGACCTTCGGGGTACCTTTGTCTTTTTTCAGCAAATAGGGTTGGTCATCCAAAGTGCGCCCGATTAAATTGGGCACCGGCTTGCCAACTTGTGGCCCCGTGCCTTCTTCAGCCTGAGCCGCCAACGAAAGCGAAAAAAATATCACCGCCAAAATCAAACTCTTTACTGACATATTGCCTCCCCTTGTTTCAAAATATCACGTTTACCATTCTGGATTATTTTAAACCTTCCATTGCTTTATCCGCTGCGGCACTCCAATCCAATTCTTCGTTGCTCCAACCGATCACTTCAGCCGACGTGGTTCGCGGAGTTTCCAATACCTTGCGGCTGTCCAAGTCATATACTTTTTTAGTCACTTTGAGTATGCCTTTAAGCGAGCCCATTTGACTGACCCCTACCTGGCAATTGGAAATCAGCATCGTTAATCTGTTAAAGCCCCTATTTTTAGCCGCTTTGATACAAGCCTCTTCTTCATCGCAACCATCCATCAGCCGGTCGGCAGATTGATCCGCAGCACGCAATTTATCCAGCATTTTCCCGATCACGCCTTCATTCAGATTGTGATCTTTGTTCAGGGCAAATAATGCCATGCGATCTTTTGACTGCAAAGATTCTTTTACGATAGCAGCAAATGCGTCCTTGAGCTGTTTGTCATAAATTTTGCGATTCTCATCCGGGAATAGCGCAAAATTGATGTCTGTGAACACCACCTGAGCATCTTCCAGATTCTTACGGCGATCGTTGATAGCGGGATTCTTATCGCGATCAATTCCTGCATCGAGTTTTTCTTTGAATGTTGCCAAAAGGCTTGCCTGATCTGCGGCATTTTTATTGGCAACTTTCAATATATATAATATGCACGTTTCTTTATCTACCCAGTGATCCTTGGTACGCAAATCACGCAAAACTGCTTTTGATCTGACGGTCATCTTGCTAAGCGCATCTTTTTTCACCCGCTGATTGCTGACACTCGTGCTTTCTTCATTCACAGAGCTGGCTTCAACTTTGATGCTATCTGTCAGATGTTGCGTGGCAAGGGTCTCAGCCTCATGTTGCCGCTCAGATTTGTCAGATTTTGCGGACCAACCAACACCAACATAATTATTGGTCTCTCCGTACCCATCTTTGACCCATTCAGGTTTGGGGCCAGTTGAACCATCATCGCAAGACGAAGAAAATAAACCCGGCGACGCAGGCAGAGAAAACAAGACGCCCATTGCCAGCGTTGCGCTCAATAAAAAATTTCTCATGCACACCCCTGCTTTACCGTTGTATCAAACTGCGAATATATTGAATCAACGAATCGATCTGAACTTCTGTTAACGCCGGAGAGACTCCCGCCACGAACGAAGGCATACCCTTTTCCGGAATCCCGCCCCGTATTACATTCCTGATACCGGCATCATCCACTTTCTGCCACACGGGATCGTTCAACGCACGTCCAAATCCACCCACGCCTTTTTTTCCGTGGCATTCGGAACATACCCGATGAAACAGAAAAATACCAGACTCTCCCTCTCCACTTTCCAAATGACAGCTCTTGCAGGCCGCCTCCGCATTGATGTTACGCAATTTACCAATCATCGGATGCGGCGGTGGTTGCAATTTCATCGCCAATGAAATCTCGACTTTCTCCACTTCATTATTTTCCGTCGTCAACGTGACTGTTTTAACGACAATCCCTTTTTTCCCCTTGGTATCGACCACCACTTCCATTTCGCCGGACTCGCCCGGCGCATATTCTTTCAGCGCCCCGCTGGCTGTAGTACACCCGCACGATGTTTCTGTATTGACGATTTTAGCGTTTCCGGCGCCGGCATTCTTGAATTTAAATGTGTGCCTGACAATTTCGCCCTCGGTCACTGCGCCAAAATCGAAAAAGCCGTATTCAAACACAAGGTGTCCTTGCACCTGCTCCACACCTGATATGGCGGCAGGCGGCTGAACCGGAGAAGTTACAACAAGCGGCAATGCTGACGGAAGCGTAGTTTGCACATTATTGCCCGCAGTGCCAACACAGCAGGCAAGGAAAAAGATGAGGGCAATAATCAGAAAGGGATTCAATTTGAGACGTGATCTATATTGCATGATCCATTTCCCTTGTTTTCATTCACGAAGGGTGCATAGAATGCACCCTTCGTGATCTCCGTATTTGGTAGGGTGCGCTTAGCGCACTATGGTGCATGGAATGCGCCCTACGGTAATACTCTCACTACGCGGAATCCTACGCTGCCCCGGTTTGCGGGCTCAGAGCGGCTACGCTCTGCGGCGCGGACTTCTGGCGGTTTGCTGCTCCACCCGCCGCCGCGAAGAATATGTCTGCCGACATCGCCTGTCCAAACGCTGCCATCAGACGGGGCACCGATATAGTTGGCATGATAGCTGTCCTCTACCCATTCCCACACGTTGCCGCTCATATCAAATATGCCAAAACCGTTCGCACTCAGGGTAGCAACTGCATGTGTGCTTCTGCCGCCATTCCCTTGTGATGTTGAATTTGTCGCGTACCACGCGACGCTAGCCGCGTTGTCGCTGCCACAATATTCATTATGGGTTCCCCCGCGGCAAGCGTATTCCCATTCAGCCTCGCTTGGCAGGCGATATTGCTTTCCCGTCTTGGCATTGAGTTTCTGAATATACTTTTGCGCATCAGCCCAGCTTACCTGCTCAACCGGGCATTCATCGCCACAATTTTTAAAATAGCTGGGGTTGTTATCCACTACAATCTGGTTGCCGCTTGCTTCAGCATTATTTCTCTCGGCATCTTCTCGCATTGCCCTTTTTTGCTCCGCAGTGCAGTGGTCTCCGCAGTTTTTATAAGATTCCGGACTGGTTTCCATAATCACGTTGAAATGGCTTTCAGTCACGTCTCTTTTCCTGTGATCAGGCAAAATATGTCGTATTTTTCCCACCAATTCGCCCAGCTCACTTTCTTCGCCCCTCTGTTGTACTGTGGTTGTAGACATCAATGCTCTCCACTGGCCTTGGGTAATTTCGGTCTTGCCAATCGCGAAAATTTTCCGGATAGTCACATGGTGTACCGGCTGCTCATCTTCTTCGCCATCGTTTGATCCCATATTGAACTCGCCCACAGGAAGAACAACCATCTCCGGACACTCCGGGCAGTCGCGGAATTCACTGCCGGGCTTTGTTTGGCTCTCGGTTTTGTGGTGTGCATCCTGAAGTTTTTTAATACGGGCTTGTGCTTGAACAATGTACAGACCTTTTGAATACTGCTTCAAATAATCCTGATAGCCCGCTTCTGTGCCTATGTTGGTGGCTCTGCTCCACGCATCTTGATCTTGTTGGAATAACGCCCTGCTGGCCTGCTCCTGAAGCAGGTTGATGCGCCCCTCGGCAATTGAGGCATATCTGCCTCTTGGGTATTGCGCAAGGTAAGCCTGATAGCCGGAGACTCTATTACCTTTCTCAGTCTCCGCCCATATGCTGCTTTCAGAGGAATTGGCATTGCCATTTGCTACGGATGCCGCCGGTGACTCCACGGTTGAAGCGACTATAACTGATTCTGCATCCAATACTTTAAGCTTTTCCACAATTTGAAAACCGTCACAATTCCTGCACGGCAAGGTATTGGAATAAACCGCTTTGTTGTCGAAGATGTTTTGAATATTCAATGAGAGCAAATAACCGCCCTCAATTTTGGTGACGTAAGCCGTTGCAATGAGTTCAGCTTGAAAAGCTTCTGCAATATTTTGCAGGCAGCGTATTTCGTTGCATTCTTTTTTTGACATGTCACGAGACTCTTTGAGGAATATCTCTTTGGCCTTTTGTGCGACTTGCTCCCCCTCAAATACCACGTACTTTTGTTGCAACCCCTGCACCAGCGCATTTTCCATCGCGGACTGCATGTTTTTGTTTTCTTCCGATACGCGCAAAGGCATTAACACAAGGCGCTCTTTTTCCGACTGCTCCGGCTTGGCGGGCCTGGTCTTCAAGTCTTGCGCAATCGCATAGCCCGGTATGGCCGCCAAGCTCAGGCTGACAACCAATAGCGCGATCAAATTTTGTATGAGCGTTTTTTGCATGTAATTACAGCCCGTATTCTTTACAAACCGGAATCAACCTAAACACATCAGTTCAAGCCACAGAGTCCACAGAGAACACCGAGAGTGACGTGTATTTTTCCAGTTTCGTAGTATCACCCGAAAGGTAAATCTATCTTGTGTTGCAACCTATCGTTGTCCTCTGTGATCTCTGTGGCAAAATGCTTTTGCTTGGGTCAAAGAAAACATCCAGTACGATGTTAACCAAATTGCAACTGTGGCAATTTCCATTTCGTATCGTACTTGATTTGACGCAAATATAAACCATCGGGCGAAAATGTGGGAGCCGCCAAACTGCGTTGCCGGGATTCCAGCACTTGCCGCATCCAAATTGGCGGATATTTTCCTTTTCCCACGTACACCAGACACCCAACGATGTTGCGTACCATGTGGTGCAAAAAGGCATCCGCCGTAAAGTCAAAAATAAAGGTATCGCCCTGCTGATGTATTTCTAATCTGTCCAGATTTTTTACCGGGGATTTTGCCTGGCATTCAGCAGCACGCAGCGCGCTGAAATCGTGCGTGCCCAGCAAATATTGGGCGGCTTCACGCATGGCATTAACATCCAATGGCGCGTGAAACCAGCCGACCCGCCCATGATGCACCGCACTGCGCGCCGGGCGATTAATCAGCACATATTGATAGCTGCGTGCTTGCGCCGAAAATCGTGCGTGAAATTCTTCAGGAACAGGATGCGCCCATAGTACGGCAATACTCTGCGGCAACAATGCATTCACGCCGCGAACCCAGGCCCCCAATGGTCTCTCGGTTGAGGTATCAAAGTGAATAACTTGCTCCAGCGCATGTACGCCTGTGTCGGTTCTACCGGCAGCGATGACCGAAACAGGTTTGCTGGCAATTTGGCTGAGCGAGCGCTGAATATTGTCCTGCACGGTGCGACCGTCGGCCTGGCTTTGCCAGCCGTTAAATTCACTGCCGTTGTATTCAACCCCCAGGGCAATTCTCATCGCCATATCTCTAAAAGAATAGCGCCAATTGCGATCAATATGAGTACATCAATCCATGCCGGCATTTGCACCGGCAATTCAAATATTGCTTCATGCTCGGTTTCCGGAATAAGGGCATGCTCGATGCTTGATCGCCAATCTTTGGCCGTTTCCTGCATCGCCCTTTCCGCATAGCGCAGAGTCAAGGCCAATCTCACGGCAATGCGTTCACTCGACACACCGACAAATCTGAGCGGGTACGCGAATATATACAGCCCGCTTATCAAGCGGTCCTGTGACAAAGACGTTAGCAAAATGGACAGCCCGGCCAGAACGCAAACCAAGCGACTAAGCTGCATCAGACCATCTTGCAAACCTTCCCGCGTCGGGCTTGGAAGCGGCAACGACCATAGTGCTTCTCCCGGGGTCAAAAAAGCATAGATTACCAGCAACGAAACCAATATCCAGCGGGTTCGACGCAGCAACCCGAGCATGCGATGTGAATGCACGTTGATGGCGGCAAATACCAGAATTGCCGCGAGTATTGGCAAAAACGCCGACTGCAATGTCTGGACAACAATGGCCAAACATATCCATATCGTGATTTGCGTTACTGGATGTGGATTCACTATTCTCAATTGACACCCTTATCCGCCATCGCGTACAAATAATTTTTAACCAATGCTATTCCACAATGAAAAACGGCAGCCATAATTCCAGGCTGCCGGTCTATTACCAATAAGTCTTGTGGCAATGAAATTACGAAAGTTGTTTCAACAGGGTTTCCGCTGTTTCACGTTGAGTCGCATCACCATCACGCACGACTTCTTCCAGAATTTCACGCGCGCCTGCCTGATCCCCCATTTCCTGATAAGCTTTCGCTAGATCCAGCTTGGTCGCGACTTCTTGCCAATTCTCGTCCTTGCTTTCATTTCCTTGCGTTGTTGACGCCGTCGTTGGGTCGTCAAGATTTAAACTGATATCACTCAACCCAACGTCTTTTACCGGTACTGATGAAGCTACCGCCGCCGGTTTCGCAGATGGAAAGTCAATCACGAAGTCCATGCCAGCGTCGGATGTTTTAGGCGCTGCCGGCACCGGTTCTGGTACCGTTGGCGACGGCACTTCAAACACCAAGTCATCCAGATTTAAGGACGGAGCCTGAACAGAAGCTGCTGGCGTAATTGCTTTCCCTCCTGTCACATCAAAATCCATGGCGGGTACATCAAGCCCGACCTTGCCCGACGATCCGCCCGCTGCCGTCGGGTTCACACCTGACACATCGAAGTCCATGGCTGGTACATCCAAATTCGAATCATTGGAAGTTAATGGCCTGGTACCCGGATGAGTTCCGGTTACATCAAAGTCCATCGGTGAGTCCTGAGCCGCGTGCATTTCAGCACTAGACATGATTGAAGTTTTTTCTGCTGCCAAAGAACTTTGTTCAATGGCTTTATTGACATCCAATACTGGCTCCGGTTTTGACGGCTCACTTCCGCCAAATCCCAAATCAAAGTCTACCGATGGTTGAGCTGCTTCTCCGGCTGCAGTACTTGCCACGGCAGCAGATTCGGCTCCTCCACCATACAGGGCATTGTTTGGCTCAAGTTCCCGACCCATCGCAGCAGCCTGTTGCCAAGACGGCCCATCTTGGGACTCTTTGATTTCCTGCGCGTAAACATAGAATGACTTGGTATCTTTTCGGCCGGCGTAAATAGACAACAACTTCAATTTAACCGGATTGTTCGACGGATCCTTTTGCAAGGCTTCTTTCAACACCTCTTCCGCCTGCACATCTCGGCCAAAGTTCAGGAATAAGTCTGCCTCCCCGATCGGATCAACTTCATCCGAGTCTAAAGATGAAGCAGGTGTGGCCGTAATCGTGTGAGTAAAATCACCCGTCTCCGGGGATGCTTGAACTGGCGCGGCAATACGCCCGGTTGAGCCTCCAATATCCTCGGACTTCTTTTTAGCGCCCTTCTTGTTACGTCGAGCAAAAACAAAACCTCCACCTGCCAATCCTAACAATACTGCGACTCCGGCACCCAGATAGAGCGGCTCATCCAGAATATCGTCCAACAATGAGGGCGGCGGTGGCACCTCTTTTGGTGGTGCTGTTTTAGGTTTTGGCTTGGCTTGTGCAACAGCACTTGTTGCTCCCGCGGATGAAGCGGCTGCGACAGTCGAAGCGACCAAAGGTATAGCGCTCGCGGGTGCTGAAGCCGCTGCCTTTTTGTCTTGTCCTGCTTTTGCCGCCTGATTTTTCAACTCAACCAGTCGCTGCATATCTTTGACATTTTTTTCCAGCAGCGCGGTACGATCTTCAGCCTCTTTCAACGCTTTAGTCTTGGCAATTGAATCTTCTTCTTTTGCGGTCGCTTTTTCTTGCGCTGATTTCGCTTTGCCACCCGTAGCCGTCTTGTCACCCGTTGCATCGCCCTTGGACAGTTTCAATACTTCTTTGGCGGTTTCTTTCGCGGCAGGTGCTTTGTCAGCTATTGCGGTACTAATCTTTCCTGCAACTTCCTGTTTAGGGCGCTGCTCGGCTACCGGTGCGTTTGCTGCCGCCAGTTTTTGGCGGTAGGCATTCCAATCGGCAACCTGGGCATGCACCTCTTTAACTGCCTCGGCTTGTTGCAATTTGGCAAGGTCGCCCGCTTCAGGTAAACGTAATATTTTTCCGGTTTTTATCCGGTTCATATTGTGACCATCAAACTCTTCGGCATTCGCGCGATAAAGTGCAACCAACATCCGCTCCAGACTCACGTCTGAAGATTTAGTCTGATTGGCAATTTTGCTCAAAGTATCACCACTTTTTACCGTTATCGGGGCATTCGATACCGCATTGCTCTCAACCGGTTTTTTAGCTGTCGCTTCCGCTACGGGGCGCTCCTCTTTTCCTAACGGCTCAACTTTTGGTTCTTCTGTTTTCGTCACTTCAGAAGGTACTGCTGATGCAGCTTCGGTAGCAGCGGTTTCAGCAGCGGGCACGGCTGATGCCGCCACGGAAACAGGCTCAGTTGATACCGGAGCCGAAGGGGCTTCTGTAAGAGGCACAGGAGCCGGTTCAGGAATGGGTGCCGCCTCTGCAACAGGCACGACAGGAACGACTTCCGAAGCCGCAACAGGGGAAGCGACTACCGCCGGTTCAATTGGCTTTACAGCCGCAACAGGAGGTTGCTCGGCAACAAAACCCGGTGGATCCAGCAAGAAAGTGTATTCGCGCAACAGACGACCAGACGACCAGGTCAACTCGAGCAGCAAACTAACAAAAGGCTCGTTTACCGCCTGATCGGATGTTGCCTTGACATACAAGGTGCCGTTAGCATGCGTCTCTACTTGAAATTTCAGTTTGGGTAGCGAATAGGGGTAGTCGATACCGGCCCCCTTGAAAGCATCAGGCGAGGCCAGATGGGCATTCAAACTCGATTTGTCGGCTTTATCTACAGCCACTAATTCAATTTCAGCCACCAGCGGTTGCCCCAGTGAAGAGGTCACGTTAATCCCGCCAAAACCCACTGCGCTTGCCAAGCTCGACCACGCAATACAGGCAAAATATCCGAACGCTTTCAGAAATAATTTCCGCACGTTGCCACCCTTTAAAATTTTAGACTTTATTCAGAATAACATCATGAAGTTAGAGATGCAAGCTCAGTTTTTATTTAAGTTCGCACGTTAACCGGCAATTTATAATCAAATTATCGATACAGCTACATCTATTTACCCAGCAAGATACGTAACATTCGACGTAAAGGTTCTGCCGCGCCCCAAAGCAATTGGTCTCCGCAGACGAAAGCTGTTATATATTCGGGGCCTAATTCCATCTTGCGAACACGCCCTACAGCCACGTCCAGCTTGCCTGTCACAGCAACCGGTGTCAGTTCACGCACGGACAATTCGCGTTGATTGGGAACGAACTTGACCCATGGGTTTGCCCCCTTAATCAAGGCTTCGATTTCGCCCAAGGGCAGGTCTTTTTTCAGCTTGATCGTCAAAGCCAGACTATGGCAACGCATCGCACCGATGCGCACACACAGACCATCAACCGGAATACGTTTGCTCGTCCCCAATATTTTATTGACCTCGGCTTGCCCCTTCCATTCTTCCTTGGACTGTCCATTATCAAGTTGTTTGTCTATCCAGGGAATCAAACTACCCGCCAGCGGAGCGCCAAAATTCTCGGTTGGCATGTCGGCAGAACGCAGTGCCTCAGACAAACGACGGTCAATTTCCAAAATGGGTGATTTTGGGTCAGCCAACAGGTCGGCGACGGATGCATGTGCCACACCCATTTGATTCAGCAATTCGCGCATATTCTGCGCACCCGCACCGGATGCCGCCTGATAGGTCATGGACGATACCCACTCAACCAGATTCGCATGGAAAAGACCGCCCACGCCCATCAGCAAAATACTGTTGGTGCAATTGCCGCCAATAAAGTTTTTGCCACCGTTCGCCAACGATTTCTTGATGAGATCAAGATTAACCGGATCAAGAATAATAACCGCGTCATCTTGCATACGCAGTGTGGAGGCCGCGTCGATCCAGTAACCCTGCCAACCCGCCGCGCGCAACTTGGGAAAAATATCGGTCGTGTAGTCGCCGCCCTGGCAGGAAATGATGGCGTCCATCGCTTTCAACGCATTGAGGTCGTGCGCATCTTTCAGCGGCACACCGCGCCCTTCGGCTGGCGCCTCGCCACCGGCATTGGAAGTGGTAAAGAAAACCGCATCGATCAAATCGAAATCTTTTTCTTCACGCATGCGCTGCATGAGAACAGAACCCACCATACCGCGCCAACCTATCAGACCTACTTTCATTTTGTTACTCCAGATAATCACGTAGGGTGCATTTCATGCGCCATTTGGTGCATGAAATGCACCCTACATTTTTTATAGTGCTTTAACGACCGCATCACCCATCGCCTTACAGCCGATCTTTTGCATGCCCGTCTCGAAGATATCTCCAGTACGCAGACCTTGCTGCAATACTTTGTGTACTGCTGCTTCGATACGTTGCGATACGTCGGCACGCCCGAAAGTGTATTGCATCATCATTGCCACCGACAAAATTGTCGCCAGCGGATTGGCAATATCTTTACCTGCAATGTCTGGAGCCGAGCCATGGCTCGGCTCGTACAGCCCTTTGTTGTTGGAATCCAGCGAAGCTGACGGCAACATACCGATAGAACCGGTTAGCATTGATGCTTCGTCAGACAGAATATCGCCGAAAATGTTCCCGGTAAGAATCACATCAAACTGCTTGGGTGCACGTACCAGTTGCATCGCGGCATTATCGACATACATGTGCGAAGTCTCAACTTGCGGATATTCTTTCGCCACTTCAGTCACGATCTCACGCCAGAACATGCTGGTGTCCAGCACATTGGCTTTATCAACCGAACATAGTTTTTTATTGCGTTTCAGGGCGATCTGGTAACCTACATGCGCAATGCGGCGCACTTCCGACTCTGAATAGTGCATCGTGTCGAAGCCCTGGCGTTCGCCGTTATCCAACGTGCGAATACCGCGTGGTTGTCCGAAATAGATATCGCCGGTTAATTCACGCAAAATCAAAATATCCAAACCTGACACAATATCCGGACGCAAAGTAGACGCATTGACCAGTTCCGGATAAACCCTCGCCGGACGCAAATTGGCGAACAAGCCCAAACCCTTGCGAATACGCAGCAGACCTTGCTCCGGGCGCAACGGACGCGCGAGTGTGTCGTATTGATAGCCACCCACGGCCCCCAGCAGCACGGCATCAGATTCTTTGGCCAATTTCAGTGTTGCTTCCGGCAACGGGTCGCCCGCAGCGTCGTAGCCAGCGCCACCAATGTGAGCGTATTCCAATTCAACTTTCAAGCCGTCTTTGCGCAAGGCATCCAACACTTTAGCTGCTTGTGCAACAATCTCTGTTCCGATGCCGTCACCCGGCAAAACTGCGATCTTCATATACTCTCCTATAAAAACTGCGAGAAGTTAAATGTGAAAGGTGTGGAGCCTCTGCGTTTTACAGCCTAATCTTCACATTTCACTGCTTCTTCAAATTGTCTTTCACGCAAACAACCACGGCTGCGCCGCGCGATGCTTCACTTCAAATGCCTTGATGTCATTCACGTGTTGCAATGTCAGCCCGATGTCATCCAAACCGTTCAACAAACAATGTTTACGGAACGCATCAACCTCGAACTTGAATGCAGTTCCATCCGGCGCGGTGATCGTTTGACTTTCTAAATCAACTGTCAATTTGTAACCGATGCCGGCTTCCACCGCCTTGAACAGCGCATCGACTTTGGTTGCCTCAAGCTTGATCGGCAAAATGCCATTCTTGAAACAGTTGTTAAAGAAAATATCGGCATAACTCGGTGCGATGATTACCCTGAAACCGTAATCTTCCAGCGCCCACGGCGCATGTTCGCGTGACGAACCGCAACCGAAGTTTTCGCGTGCCAACAAAATCTGCGCTCCTTGATAGCGCGGCAGATTCAACACGAAATCTTTATTGAGGGGACGTTTGCTGTTATCCATACCCGGTTCGCCGTGGTCAAGATAACGCCATTCGTCAAACGCATTCGGCCCGAAACCGGAACGATTGATCGACTTCAGAAATTGTTTGGGTATGATCGCATCAGTGTCCACATTGGCACGATCCAGAGGTGCGACCAAACCATTCAACAAAGCAAATTTTTCCATTATTTATTACCCGCCTTTTCAGATTTTTCACCGCCCTGATGCACCTTGTTACCGACCCATTTACCGGCCTTCTTGAGACCTTTCCCGACGGCATCAACACCCTCTTTTACGCCGCGAGCGACGTTATCACCGGCTTGCTTAAGTCCTTCTCCCACCCGATGGGGAAGGCTTTCTTCCTGAGCCGCAACATCCTGACTCAAACACAAACTCAACAACAGAAAACTGATCAGGAATTTGCCCATTGACTACAGACTTACATCCACAAAATGTCCGGCAATTGCCGCTGCCGCTGCCATCTCTGGACTCACCAGATGCGTACGCCCGCCCTGCCCCTGGCGTCCTTCAAAATTACGGTTGGAGGTGGCTGCGCAACGTTCACCCGACGAAAGCCGGTCCTCGTTCATCGCCAGACACATAGAACACCCGGGGTCGCGCCATTCAAAACCTGCCGCGATAAAAACTTTATCCAATCCCTCTTTTTCCGCCTGCGCTTTAACCAGGCCGGAACCGGGAACCACCATCGCCAGCTTGACATTGGCGGCAACCTTTTTGCCTTTGGCCACCGCTGCCGCAGAGCGCATATCTTCTATGCGCCCGTTGGTACAGGAGCCGATAAATACTTTGTCGACCTTGATCTCGGTAATGGGTGTATTGGCTTGCAAGCCCATATAAGCTAGCGCGCGTTCCCAGTCTCCGCGCTTCACCGCATCCGGTGCAAAAGCCGGATCAGGCACACGACCATCGACAGAAACCACCATCTCCGGCGAGGTACCCCAAGTCACTTGCGGCTTGATCTGTGCGGCATCCAGTTCCACCGTTGCATCAAATTTGGCTCCTGCATCGCTATGCAATGTGCGCCAGTACCCTGCCGCCTTGTCCCATTCGCCACCCTTGGGCGCAAAGGGGCGCCCCTTACAGTAAGCGATGGTTGTTTCGTCAGCCGCCACCATGCCTGCACGTGCGCCTGCCTCGATCGCCATATTGCACAAGGTCATGCGTGCTTCCATACTCAAGGCTCGAATCGTCGAACCACCAAACTCAATGGCGTAACCTGTGCCGCCTGCCGTGCCGATCTTGCCGATCACAGCCAGCGCAATATCCTTCGCCGTGACACTTTTCCCAAGCTTGCCTTCGACCTTCACCAGCATGGCCTTGGACTTTTTAGCGACCAGACATTGCGTCGCCATCACATGCTCGACTTCAGACGTGCCGATACCATGCGCCAAAGCCCCAAATGCGCCGTGCGTGCTGGTATGCGAATCACCGCACACTACCGTCATGCCCGGCAAAGTCGCGCCCTGTTCAGGCCCCATCACGTGTACCACGCCCTGACGAATATCATTCATCTTGAATTCTGTAATACCGAATTCCGCGCAGTTCGCATCCAGCGTTTCCACTTGTAAACGCGCGATAGGGTCGGTGATACCACCGCTACGCTTGGTAGTCGGCACATTATGGTCGGGCACAGCCAGCATTGAATCCGTGCGCCACGGCTTGCGCTGCGCCAGCTTCAGCCCTTCAAAGGCTTGCGGACTGGTCACTTCATGCACCAAGTGACGGTCTATATAAATTAGCGAAGTGCCATCCGGTTCGGTGCGAACCAAGTGGCTATTCCACAGTTTGTCGTAAAGAGTTTGAGCGTTCATTATCGTGTTTAACTTTCGCGGGAGGCTAATTATGCCACAGCCTGCGGGCTGTTCGCCACGGTTCCACTGCGCCAACTTTTTGCACGGAGCCTTCCGACTTGGTATGAAGCTATTCTTAATGATCGCGAAGCAGCATTGAAGGCAAGCAAGATAACTGTATCTAGCCGGGAAAACGCCAAGGAAAGTATCAATAAAAAAGTCTCATGTCGAATTAGTGCTACTGGCATTGAAACACCAGTGACTACTAACATACTTGACTGAAGAGTAAAAATCGATTGAGTACGACCCATTGATTTTTCAAAAGCCGCTGCACCTCAGTGGACATGCCGAAAGATATTTAACTTGCAGTTGAATAACCCAAGCGGACGGGTATAATCAGTCAACGCCAACCATCCTTTTCGTCAACGGCTTTCAGTTTATCATTTGGCCGGATGACCATGAACCGCCGCATGTTCATGTATTCAAGGGCGATGGAGAAGCAATAATACGCATAGGCAACAGCGGGCATGCTCCCGCTTTTGTCACGATCAATGGACTTACAAAGCGCGAAGCGAAATTTATCTGGGATATCGTCGCCGAACATCAGGAAAAATTACTCGGCGCATGGGAGAAAATTCATGGCTAATTGGAAAATCAGTGAAAGCGATTTGGACAACCAGATCAATCGCGCAAAAGCCGCAGGCGCAGAAGCGCTCAAGAGTGAACCCCGTGCGAAATCTGCCCGTTACAGCCCAACTCGCCGCCAAGTCATTGTTGAGCTGACCAACGGCTGCTCATTTATTTTTCCGGTGGATAAAGCGCAAGGACTTGCCGGAGCTTCAAATAAGGATTTGGCGGCCATAAAGATATTGGGCAAAGGCATAGGACTGCACTGGGAAAAGCTGGATGCCGATCTCAGCATCGCATCGTTAGTGGTGGGCATTTTTGGCAGCCACGCATGGATGCGCGAGCTTGCCCGTCGTGGCGGGTCTGCATCGACACCCGCCAAAGCCGCCGCTGCACGTGCCAATGGTGCAAAGGGCGGGCGTCCCAAAAAGAGCACAACCTCTTCGCAGAAGGCGGCCTGATTCAACGCGAACTTAATCTGAACCAGCCCCTCTAATTGGTAAATAGTTAGGAGGGCATCACTGAACGTCAGTTGAAGGAACAACTGTTGTTGTATATTTCGATCTTCAATCGTACAATAAACATTAATGCTTCCATTAAAGGATTTGTTATGACTTTGCGAACGAGTGATGTGGTGCCGATCAGCGAAGCGCGTGCGCGACTGACGGAGCTTGCTGATGAAGTAGTCGGTGCAGGCGCTGAAAAAGTGCTGACCAAGAACGGATCGAGCTTTGTTGCCATCGTTGATGCTCGCAAACTAGACTACTACCATGCGCTTGAAGAAGAACATGCTGGTTTGGTCTTGTTGGATGAAGCCGAAACGGGATTGCGCCAACTTCTTGCCGGGCAGCGCGTAACTTTCAAAGAATTGACGCTGGCACTGTCAGATCAATGACGCTTCCGGTCAATACCCGTGTCGAAGCCGCCCCGAATTTCCTCAATAACCTGAAAGCAGTTCACCTATTTTAAAGCAGTTCACCTATTTTTCGTTGAACAAGATGCGGATTCTGCAAGTGCGCGTTTTCGCAAGCTAAAGGCAGAGTTGCGTGAAATGATCACAGTGTTGAGTTGGTCGCCCGCCAGTGGACACCCGGCACGTTTTCTCACCGGACGATCAGCGCAGGCACGATTGAGGTCTCAAGCTGTTCAACAGCTTGCCACACAAGCGGGCTTGCCAAACTTGCGGGAATACATCGTAAACCGTCACATCGTTTTGTACGCCCACTCCGAGGTCGAAGTAGTGTTGCTGGCGTTGAAACACCAGCGGCAACTGACTTACTTGGCTGAGGGCTGAACCGTCGTTTTAAATCAAACACTGCAATAATGCAAGCCTGAATCCCGGGTTGCATCCGGGCTGGCTGAGATTTCCAGGAATATTTTGACTAACCGGCGGTAGCGGCTACAATAAACACACTAGTTCCCAAGGCGTAAATCATGAATACATCAGTTTTGAAACAAGTTCCCAAAGGCGAAGACCTGACACGTGCGGTTTTGGAAATGGAAGAACATGATTTGCGGATGCACGACAAGGCGCAGATTCAGCGTGGGCTTGATGCGTCCAATGACCCGAACGCACCCAGGACAGCACACGCTGATTTCATGACCGAACTGAAAGCCGAACTCATGAGCCGGATAGATGCGAGATAGTTACCGGATCGAGTGGTTGGAACCGGCAAAGCAAGACCTGCGCGACATCGTTTTTTACCTGATAGACAAAGCACCGCTCGTCGCAATCGGGATACAGGAAGAATTCGACAGCCAACTGTCCGTACTGGAAAAGTTTCCGCACATCAGCCAAGAGAATGCTTATTTTGACGGCGTTTTAGACTTCAAGATAAAAGGATTGCCCTATGTTGTGGTCTATCAAGTTTCCCCGGAAAGACGCGCCGTTGAAATATTGGCCGTATTGCATGAGCGGAAAAATCGGGCTGATTCCAAAAACTACCGGTTCTGACGAAATGATTTTCTGGAGCATATCCGAATCATCAGTGCGCGAAAGGCGAGCCAATATGAAAAAACCATCTACAAGCAAGAATGACCAAGACATTCCAGAATTAAAGCGCGAGCAACTTGGGGTTGGCGTGCGGGGTAAGTATTAGACAGAAGAACCTGATGAATTACGTCTATCCCACTTAAATTTTCAAAATGTTTCTACTTGTTGCTATCAACGGAAAATTTACACTCACTGAGTTGTAAATCACCGAAGGTAACATCTTGAATCAATCCCGTGACCATAACTTCAAGCCCCTTGTCCCAATTGACGATTTTTTTGATGACGCTCGGGCTTTTTATTTCTCCGCAGTCCACCTCAGCTTCTCCCTTGCATGTCCTTCGCGCTCTACAAACGCCTCCAACAACCCAAACCAGAAATTCCACGATGCCGTAACCTGCTCAACCAGATAAGTGTGCAACGCGCTGCCAAAATTCGCATCCACCATTGCAGGCAGATCGATGACGATATTGTTGATGTCTCTCGCATTGAAAACCGACCCGGACTTTCTGCCCATCTCGGTTCTGATCTGATCTAGTTCATCCGCCAGCACATCATCATGCGCCTTCAACGCATTCAGCACATCCCAGACAGGTTTGAAGTTACTGGCCGCTATCGTGTCTTCGGCATTTTCCCCGGCGGCGATAAACACCGGCAAGACAATCGTACCGACCTTCTTGTCCGGACTCAGGCGTATGGCGCGCCCCACGGCCTGGATGATGTCCACCTGGCTGCTGCGCGGGTCGATGAACGCCACGCCGTCGAGCGAGGGCACGTCCACGCCTTCGGACAGGCAGCGCGCATTGCTCAGTACGCCGCGTTCGTCTGCACTCAGTCCTTTGAGTTGGTCGAGTTTGATCTTGCGTTTGTTGGCGGGCATGTTGCCGGAGACGAAGTCAGTGCGCAGGGTTCCGCTGGGGCGATGTTCGTCGCTGATCCATGCCATGATGTTTTTGATGTCGGTGGTGAAGGCTTCGGCGCGATTGACGCGGCTGTGGAAGCTGATGATGCGCTTGAGGTCGTAGTCTTTGATGGCTTTGAGCAGGCCGATCTGGGCGGCGAGCGATTCGCTGTCTGTTTCGATGCCCGTGCCGGTACTGACCAGTTCGCGCCTGGCGATCCATTGCGCGATGGTGGGATCGTCCACGCCGATAATGACGACGCGGTAATCGGTGAGCAGTTTGCGCTCGATGGCTTTGCCGAACGGCAGGGCATACAGCACTTCGCCAAACAGGGCGGCGTTGTCCATGCCGACCACTTCGACGCCGCGATCTTCGGCAGCTTTGTGCACGGTGCTGGAGTAGGTGCGCGGGGTGGCGGTGGCGAATAGCCGTTTGGCGCTGCGTATCTGCAAATTGTCGAGGATGGTGCTGAAGTCGCTGCCGACCTTGCCCGCGCAACGGTGGGCTTCGTCTGCTATGGCAAGATCGAAGGCGGGAATACTTGGGTCGGCTTGGGCTGCTGCAACAACCAGTGAAGATTGGTAGGTGGAGAAAATCACGCGGTTGCCTGCGCCGCTGAGAAAGCGTTTTACTTCGTCCGCATCTGAGGTGACATCAACACCAAGATCGTGAACGCTGTGGATGGCTTCGTCGTTGCCTCGGGTGCCGACGGTTTGATCCGAGCAGACACACAGCCATTGAAACGGAGTGGCGGCGGCGAATGTCCATTCGCGCAGGGTTTGCGCCAGCAGGCCGAGTGAGGGCAGCAACACCAAGGTGCGAGTTGAGCCGAGAGCTTCTTTGATCCAAAGCGTGGTGTAAGTCTTGCCAGTACCGCAGGCCATGATAAGCTGGCCGCGGTCGGCGCTTTGCAGCCCTTGCACAACAGCGGTTCTGGCATCGTTCTGGTGGTCTTTGGGCGTGGGTGGTGCTTTGCGTTTGGCTTGCGGCAGCGCAGCGAGATTGGCGGGATAGTCCAGCGCGGACTTCTCAAAATCGGATAGCAGAAAACGCACCACCGGTTTTTCTTGTGCATCGCAAACTTGCTTGGCGTTGGTTCCGATGCGGTCGGTGGTGGCGATCAGCAAGCGGTGCTTGATTTGTGGCCTGTTCGATTCACTGAGGAATTTATCCACATCGTGCTTGGTGATGTCGTAGTCGGGCGAGTAGCACTTGGCTTGTACCGCCCAGTGGTCGCCATTCTTGTGCTGAAACACCAGATCAATGCCGCAGTCTGCACCCCAACGTCCCGGCCATTCATCCCATAGCCATACTTGCTCAACTTGCGTCGCCCATTCGGGATCGGTTTTCAGAAACCATTTGACGAAGTGCTCGAACTGTTTGCCGCGCTTGAGCGGGTCGGGGTCGAGGCTGGTGTAGAAATCGGAAAATTGGACGGACATTTTTTCAGTGATCAATCATTCAGATTTCGTCATACCGGCGGTGTCAACTTTGCACTCGGCTTGCCGAGTAGCAAACTGCCTACTTTTAGTGCAGGCCGGTATCCAGTTGATTAAATATCCTGTGCAAGGCACGGTCATTACTAACGGCATGTTTGATTGAGGCGCTGGATACCGGCCTTCGCCGGTATGACGGGCGGGTTGAATGCTGGCTGAGCAGGTGTTGTTGCTTTGAGTTTTGTTAACACACTGTGTCATACATATCTTTCCACTCAGGATTGAACTCTTCGATTAATTTAAGCTTCCACGCTCGTTGCCATTCTTTGATTGCTTTCTCCCGTTGAATGGCTGACTCCATTGTTTCATGAACTTCATACCATACCAACTGATCCACTCTGTACTGCTTGGTGAAGCCATCGACAACGTGATTTTTGTGTTCCCACACTCGCTTGAGCAAGTCCGAAGTTACGCCCGCGTACAACGTGCCGTTACGTTTGCTGGCTAACAGATAGACACAGGGCAATTTGCTCATTTCACTACTTCGTCATACAGGCACAGACGTTTCTAACTGCATATTTGATAAAGGCACTGGATACCGGCCTGCACTAAAAGTAGGCAATTTGCTACTCGGCAAGCCGAGTGCAAAGTTGACACCGCCGGTATGACGAAAGAAGGTGCGTAATAAGGTTCAGTTCGTTGGAGCCGTTGTTTTGTCCAGTTTCACCAACGCATATTCCAGGCTATCGGAAAGTGCCCGCCAACTGGCGTCGATAATATTGGTACTTGCCCCGACCGTGGTCCACACGTGACCGCCGCCCTGAAAAGTAATGAGAACCCGTATCTGTGCCGAGGTGCCGTTGCCGCTATCCAGAATGCGCACTTTATAGTCGATCAAACGCGCTGTCCTCAGCACCGGATACATGCCAGCCAGTGCGCTGCGCAAGGCTGTAGACAAGGCATTGACCGGACCATTGCCCTCGGCGGCCACGAATTTTACTTCGCCGTTCACCCTTACTTTGACGGTCGCTTCCGACAACAGTCCACTATTGCGGCGACGCTCGGCGATAACAAAATAATCGACCAACTCGAATGGTTTCACGTAGTCCGGGCGCTGACGATGCAGCATCAGCTCCACGCTTGCCTCGGCTGCCTCAAAAGTAAAGCCTTCATGCTCCAACTGTTTGATGTCGCTAAGTACGCGCTGGGTATCTTCGTTATTGAGCTTAATTCCCAAATTATGGGCTCGAAGCTGGATATTACCCCGTCCGGACAACTCCGAGACAACTGAGCGCATTTCGTTGCCCACCAGAGCCGGATCGATATGCTGGTAGGAGTCGCTTGCCTTGAGAACTGCCGCCACATGGATGCCGCCTTTGTGGGCAAAGGCGCTATGCCCAATGTAAGGCGCGTGATTGTAATGCTTGAGATTGACTACCTCCGCGACATAATGAGCAAGAGAGGTCAGTTCGCGCAACTGCTCAGGCGTTACCACTTGCCTGTCCATTTTGAGTTGCAGATTGGGAATAATGGTCGTCAGATTGGCATTGCCGACGCGCTCGCCATAACCGTTGATCGTGCCCTGCACCTGGGTGCAGCCGCCACGCACTGCTGCCAATGAATTGGCCACGCCGCAACCGCTATCGTTGTGGCAGTGAGCCCCTAATGGTGTTGAAATGTGTTTGCGTACTTCGCGCACAATTTCTTCAACCTCCCACGGCAACTTGCCACCGTTTGTTTCGCACAGCACCAGCCAATCTGCTCCCGCGTCCGCAGCCGTCCTCAGTGAAGCCAAGGCGTATTCGCGATTGGCGATAAATGCGTCGAAGAAATGCTCCGCGTCGAACATGACTTCGCGCCCGTGCAATTTGATATAGCTCACACTGTCGCGGATCATCGCGAGGTTCTCTTCCAGCGTCGATGAAAGCACCACTTTAACGTGGTAATCGGAGCTCTTGCCCACCATCGTCACAACCGGTGTATCCGCATCCAGCAAGGCTTGCAAATTCGTATCCTGCTCGCATTGCAAATGCTTTTGCCGAGTGCGGCCAAACGCAACCAGCTTGGCGGAACCCAAATCCAGCTTGGCGGCACGCGCAAAGAACTCGGCATCTTTGGGATTAGAACCGGGCCAACCACCCTCGATATAATGGAAACCAAAATCGGCAAGACGCTTTGCAATTACCAGCTTGTCATCAACCGAGAGGGAAATATCTTCGCGCTGCGTGCCGTCACGCAGTGTTGTGTCGTAAAGAAATACTTGGCTCATAGCATCAACAAAAATTAAGTGGGGTGAAGTTTATCATTTTTTAAGCGTGAGCCCCTACCGGAGAAGGCTAATTTGCACTTACGATCCTTTATAACTGCGCATCCACGCCATCAACAACAATCCCAATAAAGCGCTTCCCGCACTCATCGAATACAACGCCGTTGGCCCCCAGTGCTGCCAGATCGGACCGCTAGCCAAACCTCCCACCACACCACCCGCCCCATAAGTGATACTGCCAAACAAGGCTTGTCCTTTGGATTGATGCCGCCCCTTAAAAAATTCATGTACCAGCCCCACCGAAGCGGCGTGATATGCACCGAAGGTAAGTGCATGCAACATCTGTGCAAACAGCAACAGCACAACCCAATCTACCGTCCAGCCTATGAGTAAAAAGCGCAATACCGTCGCGCTAAAACTGATTAGCAATATGCGCGTAAAGCCTAAACGCCGCACCAGTGAGGGCATTACAAAAAACACGCCGATTTCGCAGATCACCCCTACCGCCCATAGTCCACCCACTGCACTTTTAGCGTAACCATGCTCAACCAAATAGATTGAATAGAAAGTGTAGTAAGGGCCATGCGCTACAGACATCAGAAAGCACGCACCAAACAATGCCAGTACACGAGGCTGAAACAGGAGTTGCCTGATCGACTGATGATCAGTGTGATGTGCCAGCACCTCTGTCTTCGGAATAAGTCGCGAAAAAATCAAAATTCCGATTTCACACGCCAACCCTGCCCACAACAGCCAAGCGATGGCAATGAAATCGAAGGCATAACCCAGCCCCACCACCGTCACGATAAAACCAATGGAACCCCAGGAACGAATGCGCCCGTAATGCGCCGTATTCTTGCCGAGATAACTCATTGTGGTGGCTTCCACCAGCGGTATTGATGCGCTCCAGAAAAACGCCATCAGTGCCAGCACCAAAAACAATCCCCAGAAACTGGTGGCAAAAAACACGCCCAGATAAAACAATGCACTTAGCGTTGCCGCGGCTTGCACCACCAATAATCTTTTGCCGGTGTGATCGGCCAGCCAGCCCCAAATATTCGGCGCGAGCATACGCATCACCGGCTGGATCGACATCAGGATAGAAATTTCAATCGCATCAAAGTGGATTGATTGGAGGTACAGGCTCCAATAGGGCGCAAACATCCCCACGAAGGCGTAATAGAAAAAATAGAATCCGGCGATGCGCCAGTGGTAGCTCTTGAAGTTATGCATGGTAAGACAGTGACGAACAGTGAACATTATCTCATGCTCAAAATATTTTCACCCAACCCCTTGAAACAGGAACCATCACCCCCATTTGCGGGAGGTCGATGAATGGAGAGCTACATGAAACACCACGAAAAAAAACCTGAAGAACCTGCAACAACCCAACCAGAACAACAAGTTGAGACACCAACCCCGGAAGTAATGCCCAGTCTGGAAGAATTACTCAAGCAAGCGGAGTTAAAGGCTCAGGAGCATCACGACGCCTGGCTACGTGCCAAGGCCGAAGGCGAGAACATCCGCCGCCGTGCGCAAGAAGACATCAGCAAGGCGCAAAAATTCGCAGTTGAACGTTTTTCCAACGAAATGCTGGCGGTAATGGATAGCCTTCAAGCCGGGCTGGCAGTCGAAACGGCCAGCGTGGAAAGCTTTAAGAGCGGTATGGAATTGACACTAAAGCAACTTTCCAGCGTTTTTGAGAAGTTCAACATCAAGGAAATTAATCCGCTTGGTGAAAAGTTCGATGCACACAAACATCAGGCTATCGGCATGATTGATAGTGAGCAAGAGGCCAACACGGTGGTGAATGTGATGCAAAGGGGTTACACCTTGAACGAACGCGTGCTGCGCCCGGCGATGGTGATGGTGGCCAAGGGAAAGTAAAACTATGCCGTTATTCCCGCGCAGGCGGGAATCCAGTTATTGAAAAATCCGCGTAGCGGGACAAAACCAAACGCATTTTAAATAAAACCACTGGATTCCCGCCTACGCGGAAATGACGATTAAATTTGAAACACTTGAAAAACCCCACCCCTGCCCTAACGTTGGGTGGCAAGCAAATTATGCATTCAATCTATAAAGCATTTAACTGAAAGGAAAGTATCATGGGAAAGATTATCGGTATTGACTTGGGCACGACCAATTCTTGCGTGTCTGTTATGGAAAACGGCAAACCTAAAGTGATCGAGAACGCCGAAGGCGCTCGCACTACGCCGTCTATTATTGCTTACATGGAAGACGGCGAAGTGCTGGTCGGTGCTGCGGCCAAGCGTCAGGCCGTGACCAACCCGAAAAACACTTTGTATGGCGTTAAACGCCTGATCGGCCGCCGTTTTGAAGAGCCGATGGTACAAAAGGACATCAACATGGTTCCTTACACCATTGTCAAAGCCAAGAATGGCGACGCCTGGGTGAAGGTACGCGACAAGGATATTTCCGCACCGGAAATTTCCGCGCAAGTGCTGATCAAGATGAAGAAGACGGCTGAAGATTACCTGGGTGAAGAAGTCACCGAGGCGGTCATCACCGTTCCTGCTTATTTCAACGACAGCCAACGTCAGGCCACTAAAGACGCCGGGCGTATTGCCGGTCTGGATGTTAAGCGCATCATCAACGAACCGACTGCTGCTGCGCTGGCCTTCGGTTTGGACAAACAAGAAGGCGACCGCAAGATTGCGGTGTACGACTTGGGTGGTGGGACGTTCGATATTTCCATCATCGACATTTCCGAGATCGACGGCGAACACCAGTTCGAAGTGCTTTCGACCAATGGCGACACTTTCCTCGGTGGTGAAGATTTCGACATGCGCGTAATCGAGCATCTGGTGGATGAGTTCAAGAAAGAAAGCGGCATCGACCTGAAGAAAGATATGCTGGCTCTGCAACGCCTGAAAGATGCGGCAGAAAAAGCCAAGATCGAATTGTCTTCCGCACAACAAACCGAAGTGAATCTGCCTTACATCACCGCAGATGCCTCCGGCCCAAAACACTTGGCTGTGAAGATCACTCGCGCCAAGCTGGAAAGCCTCGTGGAAGATTTGATTGCTCGCACCATCGAGCCATGCAAGATCGCCATGAAGGATGCGGGTGTATCCGCTTCCGACATCGGCGACGTGATTTTGGTCGGTGGTCAAACTCGTATGCCCAAGGTGCAAGAGAAGGTTAAAGAGTTCTTCGGCAAAGAGCCGCGCAAGGACGTGAATCCTGACGAAGCCGTGGCTGTGGGCGCTTCGATTCAAGGCGGCGTGCTGCAGGGCGAAGTGAAAGACGTGTTGCTTTTGGACGTAACACCATTGTCTCTGGGTATCGAAACCATGGGCAGCGTGATGACCAAGCTCATCAAGAAAAACACCACGATCCCTACCAAGGCTTCGCAAGTGTTCTCTACTGCAGAAGATAATCAAAATGCAGTGACGATCCATGTGTTGCAGGGTGAGCGTGAAGTTGCTTCCGGCAACAAGAGCCTGGGACAATTCAATCTGTCGGACATTCCTCCGTCACCACGCGGCATGCCACAAATTGAAGTGACTTTCGACATCGATGCCAACGGTATCTTGCACGTTAGCGCGAAAGACAAAGCGACCGGCAAAGAAAATAAGATCAAGATTCAAGCAAGCTCCGGTTTGTCCGAAGCTGAAATCCAACGCATGGTGCAAGACGCCGAGTCTCATGCCGATGAAGATAAAAAGGCAATCGAACTGGTCACTTCTCGCAACCAATTGGATGCATTGATCCACTCGACCAATAAATCGCTGAAAGAATATGGCGAACAATTGAGCGCTGAAGAAAAGTCGGCTATCGAAGCCGCATTGAAAGCAGCGGAAGAAGTCGTCAAGGGTGATGACAAAGCCGCAATCGATAGCAAAGCTGAAGCCTTGGCAACAGCAGCGCAAAAGCTGGGTGAGAAAATGTACGCCGCTGAGCAAGCAAAAGCACAAGCTGGAGGTGCTGATGCCGGCGCTCAACATGCGGGTGAACAAAAGCCTCACGACGACAATGTAGTGGATGCTGAATTTACCGAAGTAAAAGACAAGAAGTAAGAAGACAGTTGGTAGTCGTTAGACGTTAGTCGTTAGTTGAACCCATCTGGTTTGCTTTTCAACTAACGGCTAGCGACTAATTATTTAAGACTTGCAGCTAACGATCATGGCCAAAAAAGATTATTACGAAGTCCTTGGCGTTAATAAGGACGCATCAGACGAAGAAATTAAGAAGGCTTATCGCAAACTGGCGATGAAGCACCATCCTGACCGCAATCCGGACAATCCCAAAGCTGAAGAGCATTTCAAGGAAGCAAAAGAGGCTTATGAAAACTTAAGCGACGAGCAAAAGCGCGCGGCTTACGATCAATATGGTCATGCCGCTTTTGAAGCCGGAGGCATGGGAGGCGGCGGTGCGGGGGCAGGCGGTTTTGACTTCGGCGACATCTTCGGAGACATTTTCGGCGGTGCGCGAGGCGGTGGCCGCAATAGCCCTCATCGTGGCTCCGATCTGCGTTACAACCTGGAGATCACGCTGGAAGAAGCCGCACGCGGCGCGCAAAAACAAATTCGCATTCCCACCATGGAAGATTGCGAAACTTGTAAAGGTACCGGCGCTAAACCCGGCACCAGTGCAACCACTTGTCAAACCTGTGCGGGTCATGGACAAGTGCGTATGCAGCAGGGATTTTTCTCTATCCAGCAAACTTGCCCGCGTTGCCACGGAAGCGGCAAACAAATCAGTTCGCCCTGCACTTCATGTCATGGCGCGGGTAAAGTCAAACAGCACAAGACTCTGGAAATTAAAATCCCGGCGGGGATCGACACCGGCATGCGCTTGCGTCACAGCGGCCACGGCGAAGCGGGCAGCAACGGCGCGCCAAGCGGTGATCTCTATGTCGAAATTCACATCCGTCCCCATAGCGTATTCCAGCGCGAAGGTGACGATCTGCATTGCGAGATGCCGATCAGCTTCAGCACGGCAGCCTTGGGCGGAGAGATCGAGATTCCCACTTTGGATGGCAAGGCAAGTATCAAGATTCCCGCAGAAACGCAAAGCGGCAAAATTTTCCGTCTGCGCGGCAAAGGCATCAAAGGCATGCGTACCAATTCGCACGGGGATTTGAATTGCCATGTTGTAGTCGAAACACCGTCTAATCTGACCGAGCGTCAAAAAGAATTGTTGCGTGAATTCGAAGCGATCAGTCAGCAAGATGCGGGGCGCCATAGCCCGCGAGCAAAATCTTGGATGAGTAAAGTTAAAGAGTTCTTTGCGCAGTAAACTCTAGTTTAAAATGACTGGGGCATTAACATTGCCTCAGTCAATTTCCTCTTCACAGACATCTTCCGGTTATTTCGCTTTCACCGCGCGAGCGCGTAACTGTCCGCAAGCCCCTTCAATCTCCTGTCCTGCCGAATCGCGTATCTTGGCGAGAATACCGTGCCGCTTGAGGGCTTGTACCATTTGCAGAATCCGCTCGTCTGTGGGGCGTCGATAATCGAGTCCGTCAATTTCGTTAAAGGGAATGAAGTTCATCAAAGCGTATTTTCCAGTCAAAAGCTGCGCTATTCTTTCCACCTCGGCATCGCTGTCGTTGACACCCTCAATTAATGTCCATTGATATTGCACCGGGTAGGCGGTGGCGCGCGCATATGCTTCTGCACATTCCACCAATTCTTCGATTGCGATAGTTGGTGCTTGAGGTAGTAATCTGGCGCGCAAATTCGCATCGGTGGTGTGCAAAGAAAGGGCTAGTGCGGGTTTGACAGGAATTGAAGATCGTTCTTCACGTTTGCCCCCTCTCCCGCAGGCGGGAGAGGGTTGGGGTGAGGGCTGCTCAACCTGAGAGCATTTGTCCATCAGCCGCTCAAACACCCGCAAATCCCCCACCGTAGACAAGACTAGGCTCTTGTGGCCGATGTTGCCTTGATTGCCCAGTAGATCAATCGCATCAAGTACATTGTCGAGATTGTGGGCCGGTTCGCCCATGCCCATGAATACCACCTTGCTAACAGTGCGGCGTTTACGCGCGAGCACCACCTGGGCGACGATCTCGGCGCTACCGAGCTGGCGTTGCAAGCCTGCTCGTCCACTCATGCAGAACACACAGCCGACAGCACAACCCACCTGCGTCGATATGCACAGAGCGCCACGCGGCAGTAGCACGCTCTCCACCAGTTGACCATCTGCCAGTTTAACCAACAGTCGTGCCACTCCATCCTCGGCGGGAAATTCGCCCTGCAAGCTCGCCAGACGATTCAACTCTGCTTCAATGGCGGGCAACTCATTGCGCAGCGACAGCGGGAAAAAAGTCTCTGCAGGACTATGCACTCTATCGTACGAGCCAACCTGACTCCAGCCGCGCAGCAGCCTGTCTTCGTGGCACGGTTTGGCTCCGAGATCACGCAGACGTTGGCGAAGGTTCGAGAGGCGCATAGCAAATTGAGAAGTAGAAAGCCGATTATCTTGGTGCGTTAGCATACTGAATCAAATAAAAAATCAGTTCATCTTTCGATACTCGTTCTAAGGGTATGCCCTTGGTTTAGTATTGAAACATCACTCTGGGATTTTGACATGCCTGCATCACTTACGCTTGATTTTCATTATGCACCGAAGAATTTACGCGACAGAATTGCTTACAGCTTCATACGGTTTTTACGTCTTGGTGCCGACATCCTTTTTTCCAAGCGCTACGGACACCGCGCAGTTGTGCTGGAAACAGTGGCAGCAGTACCTGGCATGGTGGGCGGTGCGCTTCAGCATTTGCGCTCATTGCGCCGAATGAAAAGTGATCACGGCTGGATACACACCCTTCTCGACGAAGCGGAGAATGAACGCCAGCACTTGATGACCTTCATTCATATTGCCAAGCCTTCACTTTTTGAGCGTCTTCTGGTGCTCTTTGTGCAATTCATTTTCTACAATGTTTACTTTCTGCTTTACCTGATTTCTTCCAGAACTGCACATCGGGTCGTGGGTTATTTGGAAGAAGAAGCTGTCCACAGTTACAGCGAATATCTGGCCGGTGTTGAAAATGGCACCTACGCCAACGTTGAGGCGCCGGAAATTGCCATTGCCTACTGGAAGCTTGCTTCCGATGCTCGTTTGCGGGATGTAATTATCGCGGTGCGTGCCGATGAATGTCTTCACCGCGATGTAAATCACGAATTTGCGAATGAACTTGATAGATTATCGCACTGAAGAATAATGCCCCGCTAAGCAGCAAATATTTTAAATAGCAAATACATCACCAGCATACCCACAAAGACGCCGGAAATAAATATCCGCAGCGCAATTGAAGTACTGGTTTCCGGTTGGGATTTTTCCTCGGGCGGTTGTATCGCTTCCCAATCGCCGATGATCTGCCTGGCCTCGGCGTATTTTTCTTCGGCAACCAGCACGCGCACGAAGCCCATCGCTGCAAGTTCGCCGATGCCGCCCTGCAAATATTCGCCCTCGATACGTCCCGAAATGCCGCGCTGCTCAAGCAGGTTCAGGATCATGTGAGCATCAAGCCCGGTGGAGGCTTCAAATACGCTTTTCATTGGCTATTTGTTGCCGCCTCCGCGTCGCTCCACGGGCGCGCTGAATTTGCGGATATTTTCCTCGGCTTGTTTGCGCGCAGTGATGTCTTGGATGACGGCCATAAGCTTTTGAGCACCCTCTTCTGTGATCAATTGCAGGGTGACCTCCACCGGATAGGTGCTGCCATTATCGCGTGCCTGAACTGTCTCATAGGTGATCGACTCCTGCTTACCCTGGCGCAACTGCTCAATAATCCCGCCAAAGGATTCGATGCCCGATTTCGGATGCAGCCCCAGAATGGTTTTCTTTTGCAATTGCTCCAGCGTGTAACCGAGACTTTCCAGCGCATGATCATTGGCGTAGGTAATTTGCAATGAATCGGTATCGAACATGAAGATTTCGTTCGGACTCCGTTCGCGCAGTGCTTGTTCATATTTGCGCTGCAACTCCTCGCGGCGCTTTTCCACGGACCACGCGCGGCGTTGAAACCTTAAGCTATAAAAAGCGAATGTGCATGCCAGCACCAGCGCCATCACAAAAAATGGCGCGTGCAGATCGTGCCACCATGCAGCTTTGATTTCCGTGACGGGCATTTCAACAAACAGCGTGAGCGGATAGTGTTGCAGGCGGCGTATTACCAGCAAACCCGTGGTCTTGTCGTCACTGTTGCGTATTTCGACCTGTCCTTGTTGCGGATGGTTGTTCGCGTGCAGATACTCGGCCATCGCACCATCAAGCGGCTTGCCATAAAGCTTATCGAGGCTATTTGCATCCGGCGCGGGATAGCGACTCACCAGATATCCATCATCGCGTACCAGTCCCAGCGCGGTGATTTTTGGGGTAATCGAATCTATCCAATAGTGTTGCATCATATCGACCGGCAAGTTGGCACTGATGATGTAGACCAGCTTTCCCGCAGGGTCGGCAACGGCATAGCGCGCAGCGATGACCCAGCTATTGTCTATTGTTCCCATCACGGGTTGGCCAATCGCAAAATGCGGGGCTGGTTGCAGCTCGCTCACAAACTTCTTGAATACAGGCTCATCGGCAAGCGTAGGCAGATTGGGCCGGTTTGGTGTTACCCCTGTCAACAACAACTGGCCATCGCTACGGATCAGCATCACATTGCTTAGCTCGGTGTGCAGAGCTTGAAAGCGTCTGACCAACGCATATGCGCGGTCGAGATCCGTTTTATTGTGCGTATCGCTCAACTCCGCGCCCAAATTCTGCATGCCGATTCTCAGTTGAGTCAGGTAAATATCAACCGAGTTTTCGCTCAAGGCGGCAATCGTCGCCACTTGGCTGACCTGCTCGGATTTGGCTTCGCGCCAAGACTGCGAAACAAGAAAAGCGGCGTAAGCAAGTAGCGCAACTACCAGAAACGTTGCTGAATACTTAATAATTCGCCCGGGGCGATTTTCACTAGTAGTGTTTGGCATTTATGTCTCTCAATGTAATGACAGTTGGCGAAGGTTCAGCCTACTTGAATAATCTGATTCAGCCGCTCACACACCTGCGCGAACAAATCTCCGGATAAAACACCCAGCGGGTGCGCCTTGGCTTTGCGCAAGCGCCAGTCGAACGATTTTGGCTGGTGGCAAAGTACATAGCTGGCTTGCCCGATCTTGCGCCCTTTTGCTTTACCTACGGCAACTGCAAACGGATTGTCCGCATTGTATTCCGCCGTGGTCATCGGTAAGCCGATGACCAGCGAAGTCTTTTCGTTAAAAATGAGTGGCGAAAGCACAAGAAACGGATGCACATCGCGCATCTCGCGACCGACCTGCGGATTACAGTCTATCCAGATGATCTCCTTCCGATCCGGCACCCATGATTTCGGTTTGCGTTTGGGCACCGCTGTTTTATTGGCCGCTACCAACGCTCGGCTCCGAGTGCATCGCCTGTTGTCATCTGCTCCCCGCCATGGCGCTCGAAATCGTAAGCCGCTAGACGCTGCTCCAAAGTAAGCTTGGTTGCCTCGACCGGAGTGATGATGACCTGATCGCCTTCAACCGACACACGCACACGCTGGTGCACATGAAGATGCGCTTCACGCGCCACCGCAGCGGGCAAACGCACGCCCAGATTATTACCCCACTGTTTGATATCAAGCACCGCTTCGGCCATAACTGGCTCCTTGACCAATATGTATAAACGCGAGTCTATACATGTTGTGATGGGAGGTCAATTCGGATGTAATAATGAAAGGCCTAACCCTGAGCTATGAAACCTACACCACCAACCTCCCCACCAATTCCGACATGTTCGAGTAAGTGATGAATGCCTCGTGCGTGGCGCGCGTGATGGCGACGTAGGTCAGGCGCACGTCGTCCTCTATATCCTCGGCCTTCTTCAGTTCACCCAATCCGCCGATTGCCACGCAGGGGAACTCCAGCCCCTTGGCGTTGTGCATGGACAGGAAGCGCACCTCATCCCGCTCCGTTTGGATGCGGTTGCCATGATCTTTTGCCACGTTAATCGGTATGCCGGATTTCGCCAGTATCTTCTCGAATCGCTCGCCGATGAAATGCCGGGGATATAGCACCGCCATCTGTCCCCACTGGTAACCGGCGGCTTTGCGTCCGAGCAACCATTCCGCAATCGCATGCGCTTCGCCGTCATGGCTCACGCACTGGCGCACCACCGGCTCCACACCCTCGCGCCCTCCGTCTTCCGGCATCAGGATCGCACTCTCGTCACCGGCGCACACGCCCGGTGCGCCAATCACATCGGAGGCGAACTTGCGTGCGAAGCGCAATATCTGCGCGGTGTTGCGGTAATTCACCTTAAGCACCGTCGTGCGACCGGCGGCCTCGATGCCGAGCTGTTTCCACACCGGGCGTTTCCGCCCTTTGTAAATCGCCTGCGCATCGTCGTAAACGATCATCAGTGCCTTCGTGTCCGGGTTCACCATCTTCGCCGCCAGCGCCAGCCATTGCGGCTCGAAGTCGTGCGCCTCGTCGATCAGCACCGCGTCGTACTGGCCGCTCGGAATCAATCCGCGCTCGGCGGCATCGAGCACGGCCTGCACATTGGCAGCCTGCCGTTCCGAAAAGTCGGGAATCTCTTTCGCGGTGGGTATCGGCAGGCCGTAAGTATGCAGCATTTTCCAGCACCAGGAATGGAAGGTCGAGGTGACCACCTTGTCCTCCACCCCTCTGTCCTGCATCGCATTCTCCAGCCGACCCGAGATGCCGTTCGCGTAACTCAACAGCAGCACCGGGCGGCTCGCCGCGCGCGCGATCTGCTCGGCGCGGAACGCCAGAATCAGCGTCTTGCCGGAGCCAGCCACGCCGCGCACGATGCGGTGTCCTTCGCCCATGCTGCGCGCCAGCAACTCCTGCTGCATGTCCATCACTTCCAGCAGGCGGTCACCAGCGGGCGAAGATTTTTCAGGCGGCTCGTCAAACGGCAGCGCAATCTGGGTGACGCGAATCTCCGGGAACAGCAGCGCACGCACCCGGTCGATTTGCGGCAGCGACAAGGCAGGCCCGATGCGCGGCGACACCATGCGCCAGACACGCTCGCGAAATTCTTCAGCATCGACCTTCTCCGCCATCTCGTCGCGGAAGATGCAGCGCTCCGGCGGAAACACTTCTCGCAAATCGGTCTGCTCAAACTGCTTGCGCGTGATGTTGGCGAACGCCACGCCGTGCCCGAAGGAAAATACCGGCTTGCCTTTGAAGCTCCCGCCTTCGTTGACCAGCAGCGGATCGCGCTTTAACGTATCCACCACGTTGAACATGTAATTGCGCACCTGCTCGAAAGGATTGTCAGTCGAAACATTGCCCCGATCAGTTATCAGCTCGACCTGCTTGCTACTTGCATTGCCTATCGTATCCAGCCGCCAGTCCTTCACCTCCAGCACCACAATGCCTTGCTGCGGATGCAATGCCACGAAATCCGGATGCCTGCCGAAAGGCCCGACCGGGATGTTGTGCCACACCCAGGCGTTGTCTTCGAGACAATCCTTCAGGCGTTCGGCGAGACGCAATTCGCCGCGCGCATCAAAGCGGGCAGCGCCAAGGGTGGGGATCAGGGTGGCCATGGGATGGGGTTAACAGTTATATGGAGTGCGATACCAATGTACATAGAAAGTATTTCGATGCTGCCCTCGTTAGCCCCCTGCGTCAAACGCAATGCGGTGGAAATGCGGATCGGTTTAGCATATTTGCAATTTGAAAGTTGAAACTTCAAATTGTATGATAATGGCAAACTGGGTGGAGGGGAAAGCGGCATGCCGTTTAAACTAATGTGACGCGGCCGCCTTTGGCTGCGGGTCATATGAAACCGTGGTCCCCGATTGTCAAAACCAGATATTTCCCAGTGCTTTGCACAAGGAATTATTTTCTGTTGCAGCGTATGATATGCATGTCTCAATCATTTTACAGAGATTAGGCAATGAGGAATGAATTAGGATGAATACGCTGGCAAACATTGACTCAGGAACACGCGCAGCTATACGGGCTTTCATTGAGAAAATAGCCCTGACGTATGAAATGGATCGGGCTATTCTTTTTGGCAGTCGTGCGCGGATGTCGCATCGGTCTGATAGCGATGCTGATGTGGCTGTACTGTTACATGGACGTTCCGGAAAATTCGTTGCTACCAAGCTGGCAATGGCAGACATTGCCTATGAAGTTCTATTGGAAACAGGCATTCGCATTCAGCCACTGCCAATTTGGAAAGAGGAATGGGAGCATCCTGAATCGTATTCAAATCCCCGACTGCTGGAAAACATTGAGCGGGAGGGAATTCTTATATGAACGCTCAAGACCTCTTGGCGAAGGCTATTCAAGCCGCAGCTTCAGCCAAGTTGCTACTTGATGCCGGAGATGCAGACGGGGCATGCAACCGGGCGTATTACGCCATGTTCGACGCTGCTCGTGCAGCTTTGCTTGCATCCGGCGCTCCAGTACCGGCAGAGATTGCCAAGACACACAGCGGGCTAATTTCAGCATTCAGCCTGCACCTCGTTAAAACTGGGCGCGTACCGGTAGAATTTGGCAAGTCACTCAATAAGGCCGAGGAACTGCGTTTAATTGCGGATTACAAAGGCGATCCAATCGAAAGCGACGCAGCGTCTTGGGTGGTATCAGAAGCGCATTCTTTTGTTCAAAAGATGCAGGACACATTTCTGAGATAGTTCGATGCGCGATTTGTTCAAGTCGGCTTGAAGGGGGAATGATAATAAAAGACCTGACCCTCGGCTGCGCTTCGGTGAGGGACAACAGCAGAGCGGCATCATCGTCGTGAACGGGGTACATGGTTAACCTTTGCAGAGTTGGGAATTTAAAGGGGGCAGCGTCGCATTATATTTTGATATGCGACGCTGACCCCTTTAATTCGTTCTAGTCGCCGAATGGGGAAACCGTGGTTTGTCCCCAATTGTTATCTGGATGATTTCGACTACAGCATTTGAAGGAAGGTGTAAGCCCCCAGGAACAACTAAGATTACTTCATCATCTTCAGGAACACTTGGCTGACAGAACTGTGCCACGACAAATTCGGTGACGCCAATTTTTTCAAGAGCGCTTCGCAATATCTTATACACATAACCGCTGCCTTTTCCGTCTTTGCCGCGAGCATAGACGATGGCTCTGTCAATATGTGGCGTAGTGGAAATACCCGATGTCGGAAAGCCTTCTTGGTTAAATTGATGACGAATCACTGCATTCGTGGGTGAAGAGCCCCACGTGGCACCGCCGCCCCAAGCGAGATCAGGTTCGCTCCATTGAAACCCATAAGTGAATACCCCTTGAACCTTAGGTATAAGCAGCCCACCATTTTCTCGATTAACACTTGCTGAAACACCACGAAAAAGATATTGATGGTTCATGGTTGCATAACGATTAGATGTGACGAAGCTTAACCAAGCTCATTCACATTGCATCTAGTATTGCCTTTTTCTTACTGGCATATTCGCTATCGTTGATTAGACCTTGTTGGTGCATTGAATCTAATTCCTTCAACTTGTCAGTGGTAGAAGTCTTACTGGTTGAACTTGCAGCTGCGGATGAAGCTCCCTCTTTCCGCGCCATTTCTACCTTCAATGCTTGCTCTCTAGTGTCAGAGCCGCCGCCATTATTATATCCGGCAGTTCCTTCCAAACAATCAGACCAAGGAACTCCTATCGCACAATCGGCAGGATGATGCGCGCAGCCTGCGAGTATTGTTAGAAAAACAACCACCAAAATTCGATTAAGCATTTTTATTACCCCTTGTTGATACCTCTAATCAGACATTCAGTACTGAGTGCATTCCGTAGTGAAACCACCCCCATGCATTGGTTTTGACGTGCAGTTTGATGATGTCGGGAAAGATGGCAGCATATTAATTGGTTGTGCTGGTTCAATCGCTGAATAGCCACATGCTGCTTGTTGTGCAGCTCGTACAGCAGCAGAAAGGGTCTCTACAGGACAGTTATTTCTTCTACATGACTCAATTGAATTTCGCAGTGTATTTTGAAGGCATGTCATCATCGCGTCACTCAGCGCATTCGGAGTAGATGCAGTTTTATGAGAGTCATCAGGCGTTGATGTATTTGACGAATTGGCGTTAGCAATTACTGGAGGCGTTATGTTAGTAAGAAGATCTTGAGCAGAGATGTCTCCAAGTTTCGTCAAGGCATGTGTATTGCAGTAAGTAAAGAGACTAAAAAATAGCATTGCCTCCCCGCTGTCCTCGTTTTTGCTGGCTACTTTGAAATTGTTCACAAGGTTTGCGATCACGGGATCCTTAACTGGTGTTACCAATTTAGCCTTTGTGTCAATGCGATCTAATAGATAATTTGCACATCTGTCTTCCCCCTTCGGATACCACGTTCTTTCCGCTGACAGGGATGTACCTATAAAGGCTAAGTAGAGAGCAACTAGAGTTAGAATCTTTATGAACATGACCACTCCTTTATTCCAATTCGGATCGCCTAACAATCGGGGACAGACCAAGCTTTCACGCCGCCCGTGCATGTTGAATATCGAGAGGGTATGCGCCGTTGGCGCGCGCTTCCAGTAGCACGACTTCCACTGTGCTGCCATCGTCGGCATAGCTGATGTGCGTGTTCCAGTTTTGCGAGACTTCGCGCACGATGGGTTTGTCGGACAAGCGGATGACCAGAATATCATCTTCATCGAAATAGGTTGTGTGCATGGCAGCCTCCTACAAAACTGAAAAATGGTGCATCACTGTTTTGACGACCATGCAGTCTTCAAGTACCAGTACCGCACAAAGCAAATTATCGTGCCGTTCAGGGAATTCCTTGAACGCCCACAGGTGGGTCGTGTCCTTGTAACGGGTATCCCCTGAATCAATCACTTCAAGCAGCATTGCTTCGCTGATCTCGCGTTCGGTCATGCGGATTTTTTTCATGACTCGAAATAACGATGGGGCGTTGAAAGCGATTGCTGTACATGGCACATCCTCACTGCTGACAGTGGGGCAGTATATCGCACCGTTACTTGATTCCCAACCCCAGCCAAGCATCCGAAGTCAGCGGCTTCTTCAGCGTAGGCAGTATCTCTTCCAGCCAAGCCAGCGCAAGCTTTTCCTTCTCGCGCCACAACGCTTCGCCCAATCCCTTTTTCATCATCTGTATCGGCGCGCTGCCCTTGACCATGTTGTCCCAGAATTCGCCGGTGCTGCCGGTGGGGAAAGCTTTGGTGACGCTGCGTATCTCGATGTTGCGGAATCCGGCTTCCTGCATTTCTTGCTTGAAGCGTTCGGGGTTTTCCAGTGTGCCGATGGAGCGTTGCGGTTGCGGCAGGTCGGGCTTGATGGCGCGCAGTGCGCCTATTAGGGTTTGCATGGCGGGCGATTGGTCTACGGGTGCCCAACTGGTGAGGGCGATGCTGCCGCCCGGTTTGAGCGTGCGGTAGATTTCGGTGTAGCCTTGTTTGCAGTCGGAGCATCTCGGGGGCATTACGACTCCTGCTACGTGTTGAACTAGTGTGTAGTTCATGAGGTAATTTTTAATTTCAAGTGTTCCGACATCTCGATTTATTCATCCGAAAAAATATTAACAGCCAAGATACCCGCTGCCTTGTTCAGGCGATCATCATTTGTCCAGAATTCATTGCAGTTGTGATGCAGTGCAGTTGCGAGGAGTAGCGAGTCCGGCGTTTTCAGTCCGTGATGGGCGCGCAGATGCAGGGCGCGGTTAAAGATGTTGTCATCAATTGCCAGCCAGTGCTGCGCAGCCAGAAAGTCTTCGTAGTCTGCTACCAGTGTTGTTGCCGATTCGCGCAGGGGTTTGAGGAGAACTTCCATGCGGACGAGAGGTGAGACGCACAAGTGTGCATCGCTGTTGCGAGCAAAAAAATTCCGTGTTTTTTCGCTAAAGTGAGCGGTGTCTTCCAGCAGGTAGATGATGATGCATGCGTCTAGGTAAACATGCCGCATTAGCGATCACCCCAGTCGTTGCGAAGTTCGCTTATCCGTTGTTGTACTTCGTCGGCAAGGGCGGCAGGTCGCCGTGCAAAGCGTGGAGAGGCAAGCAACTCCAAAGCTTTGGCGGCACTTTTGTTTTCTGGAATCTGTTTTTCAGACTCGTTGTTGGAGGAGGGTAGCAGTGTCAAATAAGCTCTCCCGGATGGAATGAAAGATAGAGGCTCAAGCGGATGGATATGGCCGCTGGGATCAATTTCGACTTCAATGGTTTGTAGCATATTGAACCTCTCTACTTTGAAAATTGGGGAACTCAAGCTTTCACGGTTGCTAAGTGTACTGCCCTTCGCTGTTTTGCACCAAGTGCACAAATAATCGGACAGGCCACGGTTTCTTGTTTCGCGTTCAAGCAGCCATCTTCAATTCAACTTTCTTTCCAGCTCTGGTCGCCAGCGTAATCAGCATGTCCAGACTGAACTTCTCGAACTTGCCGCGTATCAGGTCGGAGACGCGCGATTGCGAAATGCCTAGCACTTGCGCGGCTTCTACCTGCGTCCGTTGCTTGTCGCGGATCAGGATTTCGAGTCGGCACATGAGTTCGGAGCGCATGGCGAGGATGGCAGCCTCTTCCGGCGGAAATGCGGCCAGATCGTCTTCGCTGGAGCCGGTGAATTGTAGTGGTTTCATGTGAGCGATATATAAGTATTTATATGGAAACGAAGCGCCCAATTGCTGGGGTTCGCAAGCTTACCGCCAGCCTACGCCCAACCAAGCATCCGAAGTCAGCGGCCTTTTCAGCGTAGGCAGTGTCTCTTCCAGCCAAGCCAGCGCAAGCTTTTCTTTCTCGCGCCACAACGCTTCGCCCAGTCCCTTCTTCATCATCTGTATCGGGGCGCTGCCCCTGACCATGTTGGTACAGAATTCGTGAAAGGGGGCGGAAATTTCATTTTGTAGATTCCGCCTTTTTCAATCCTTGCAGAATGATCTGTTGCAATTTACTGCTGTCAGCACGCTGCACGCAGAGGATGGAAGCTTCGATGTAGGCGTTCAAGCCAGAAGAGCCTTGTGCCAGTGCCTGGCTGTAGTCGATGGGTTCGTAGCCGTTGTACACGGCAATGAGGTCGAGGAACAGCCGGGTGATGCGTCCGTTGAGTTCGTAAAACGGATGTAGTGCGATAAGTTCGGATTGATAATGCGCGAGGTGTTCGGCAAACTTTTCTGTTGACCGGCCTGAGGCCTGTTGCAGGTATTGCTGGTGTTCCAGCGCGCGAAAGATGCGGCGGGCTTCCTGTTCAAGGTAGGCAGCGCGGCAGAACAGTGAGCCGCCTTTGCTCATATCCACAGTGCGGTACAGGCCCGCCCATTCGTACAGGGTTTCGTAGGTGTCGCGGTGCAGTGCTTTGAAATAGTTCTCGTCGAAGCGGATGGACGAATCGAGTTCGGTGATGAAGCGTGTGTAGGCTTGTTGCAGCAGGGTTGCTTCTACTTCGTGCAGCAAGTCAGGCTCTTCTATTCCCAGGCGGTTCCTGGGAATGTCGGTGCCGGGGAGGTAAATCTCACTTTCTGCGAACTGATACTTGGACACGGTGCTGTTCCATCAGGGCTTGCGCCTGTTTTTTGACTGCAGTGGATTGCACTGGTTTGTAGCCTTCGATCCGCATCGAGGTCTGGACAGCTTGGGCGATTTTCTGGTTCAGGCTGGTGCTGACTTGCATCGTTTTCTCCCAAAAATAACCCGCTATTCCGGCGAGTTTTGTTGCTTCGAATTATATCAAGTTTGCCATGTTGCTGCCTGCTCCGTCACTTCACCCCCACCCCCAACCAAGCATCAGAAGTCAGCGGCTTCTTCAGCGTAGGCAGTGTCTCTTCCAGACAAGCCAGCGCAAGCTTTTCCTTCTCGCGCCACAACGCTTCGCCCAATCCCTTCTTCATCATCTCTATCGGGGCGCCGCCCTTGACCATGTTGCCCCGGAATTCAGCGGTGCTGCAGGTGGGAAAAAGTTTTTCAATGGAAACTATTCGCCGATCTCGCTTGAGTCACCATATTACTTTCAACCCGAATTGCCCGTACTCTGGAAAGTCGCCGTCTTTCGAAATCAGCACAAGCGGTTGCTGGATGGCTTGCCAGATGATCATCCGGTCAAACGGGTCTTTGTGCCGGAGCTTGGGAAGGCGATGGAACGAGGCGGTTTCCTGCGCGGTAGGCTGTATGATTTCGATATGCATTTGCTCTGCAATTGATGGCATTTCGTCGGGCTGGCATTTTTCCAGTTCGATCTTGCCTATGGCAAATTTGAGGGATATTTCCCAGAAGGAGATGGTACTGAGGAATACCTGATTTTCGCCGGAGCGAATTTCCTTCCTCGCCCGCGCGCTCAGTTTGTTCGGCGCAAAGGCCGCCCACAAGAAAGCATGTGTGTCGAGCAGACAGTTCATGCGCCCAGCAATTCCTCATCGCTCAATTTGGAATCATCGTGGATCACGCAGCGCGCGCGCCCCTTCATCATACCAAGTGTGCGCTCGGTTTTGGGTTTGATCTGGCTGTAAGGGACGATGGCTGCTACCTTTTCCTTTTTCTTGCCATAGCTAATCGCGATCGGTTCGCCGTTCTTGAGCACCTGCCCAAGCACTTCTGAAAATTGCGCTTTTAATTCACCTACGGTCATTGTCTTCATTATTTTTCCTCCAGTCATGCTGTGAAGACTGCCATTTTCGTGACAAGTTGTCAAGAAAACGTTCTACAATGTAGTTCTTCCAATATCGGGAGGACGATCGGGGATAGCACACGGTTTCACGCCGCCCGTGCAGATTGAATATCGAGCGGGTATGCGCCGTTGGCGCGCGCTTCCAGTAGCACGACTTCCACTGTGCTGCCATCGTCGGCATAGCTGATGTGCGTGTTCCAGTTTTGCGAGACTTCGCGAACGATGGGTTTGTCGGACAAACGGATGACCAGAATGTCGTCATCGTCGAAATAGGTTGTGTGCATGGCTGCCTCCTACAAAACTGAAAATGGCGCATCACTGTTTTGACGACCACACGGTCTTCAAGTACCAGTACACGTGATTGGATGCCATTAAGCAGTGGCCTTGTAATGTGAAGCGGTACGCTTGGTTGATGCTGCGCGCTTTTTAGCTACCGGCTCATGGGCAATGTGATCGAGCAAAACGGGCGGACGATTGGGAAAGCGCGCAACCAGATCGAGCTCGCCACCCATTGCCTGAACATAGCGGCGCAGTGTGGAAAGCAGCAAGTCGCTGCGGCGCTCAATGCGTGAAATCGTGTCTTGTCCTACTCCAAGGCTTGCAGCAAGGTCTTGTTGGGTGTGGGCAACAGCCAAACGCAAGTCCTTGAGCGTTGCCAATTCCCCCGCGCGCTGTTCCACTTTTGCGCGACGCTTGGGCGGCAACTCGGCCATCACATCATTTAGATTTTTTGCCATGACTTTTCTCCTTGGTTTGCGTTAAAACATCAGCCTTTTTAAGCATGACCAGATGTCCGTCAAATCTCGCGTCGGCGTTGGCCTGCCCAGATTGGGTCCGAACTCCTGAAGAAGCCTAGCGTGCGCGAGCAATTCATCTTGGAGTGTGCTACTCATCGCCTGAAATTCGGCGTGAAACTCATCGTGAAAGAATACGTTCCAAGGCATGCGCAGATTATGCACTTAAAGCCATATCACATCAAGGAGGATGAGAATCAAGCTTGCTTTAGGAGCCAACTTCAAAGCCCGCGCATGTAAACAGGCCGCAGCAGTCGACGCCCCGCCATTGCTTCGCGCAATTGCAGTAGCAGTTTCTCTTTGTCTTTGGGCAGATTCCCGGCGAGCGCCAGCGCATTGGAGGCATGGTTGGAGCGAAAGATGACGGGCTGCGGTGGGTTAAGACCGCTGATCAGTCTTTCCTGTTCATGCAATAGCACGAAATCATCCGGCATCTCGAACGGTTCACCGTATTTGCGGTGGAATTCTTCCACCATACTTTCGTCCAAATACAGTTGCAGTGTGGAAAGGTAAGTGACGGGCGCGCTGTTCAGTAGAGTGATAGTGCCGTCGATATGTTCATCGCTGTGCTGGCTGCCGCCAAGGCCTAAGATAACGGTGGCGGAGACTTTTATGCCGCTCGCGTGTGCCTTGTGCAGCACCTCATGCATGCGCCGTTGCGTGGCGCCTTTGGTGATCTTTTTCAGGATGAGGTCGGAGCCGGATTCGATGCCGAAATAAAGCAGACTCAGTTTGTGCTCACGCAACAGAGCCAATTCTTCAACGCTCTTGCGCTGGATATTCCCGGGCGTGGCATAGCAGGAAACGCGCGTCAGGCGCGGCAACGCAGTCGCCAATTCGTGCAGGATGGTGAGCAGGTGTTCGGTTGAGAGAGCCAGCGCATCGCCATCGGCCAGAAACACGCGCTGTGCATCCGGCCATTCGGCGGCGGCCTGGCGGATATCGGCGCACACCGCATCGAGCGGGCGTTCAACATATTGTTTGCTGCGGTACATGGAACAGAAACTGCACTGGTTGAAGCTGCAGCCCAGCGTGGCTTGAATAATCAGGTTATCGCCCTCGGAGGGAGGGCGGAATAGCGGCATGTCGTAGAATATATCCATATTGAATTGTAGCTGTGTCATCGCACCTTAAGCTGAGTATAGAAGCTGACTTAGCCCGGATCATCTCACCCTATATTTATACGGTACCCGTATTAAATCCCGGTAAACATCAAATCCAAGGCTGCAATAATTTCGTCGCGTTTGCTCTTTAGCGATGCAACCTTATCTCCCAATGCACGAATGGAAACTCCGGCCAGTTCGGCGGTAGACATGACGACCGCAGTGCTTTTGATTTTGAATATCGGGTTAAGGTTTTTAGCTGCCAGCCCCATTTCTTCCACAAGAACGAGCGGCACGACTACGCGGGTCGCCAGAGTATCCAGCAGGTCGGCCTGCACATCCAGCAAGTAAGGGATGGCCTTGCGCGTGGCAAAATTGGGGTTCAGGTATACGTCGAACTGTGCCATCAAAACCGCCGCAGGCCGTCGCTGAAGGTGCCACGCGCTTCTATACGACGGTTATATTCCTCAAGTGCGTTCCTGTTTTCGGCCAGCCATTGTTCACTCTGCGCCTTGCGCACAATTTCGGCCAAGTGCTGTTCCAGAGTCTGCGAAAGGTTGATATTGAGCTGTTTTGCCTGCCGCAAGAGATCGGCATTGATGCTGAGATTAGCCGATTTCTTTGGGGCTGTTTGATCAAAGGATATATTTTCCACCGCTTTTCCTTATCATTTTCAATGCGCATAATCTACGCGCATTGGCTAGGCGCGTCAATCAACAACTAATCCTTATCCCTCTTTGTTGAGAGTAAATGTGCGCAATTGGCAAGGGTTACGTATTACTTCGAAAACCCGTAAAATGCGCTCCTTTGCAATTTATGCAGGTTTTAGTTAATGCTTACTTCTGGTTCCGACATAACGTCCGCAAGCGGGCATGAGTCTTCGCCGAAGCTTGGCTCCAAGCCGAGTTTTCAGCAAGTCATTCTGACATTACAAAATTTTTGGGATAAACAGGGCTGCGCCTTGTTGCAGCCCTACGACATTGAAGTCGGTGCGGGTACATTTCACACCGCCACTTTTCTGCGCGCCATCGGCCCGGAACATTGGCGTGCCGCTTATGTTCAACCTTCGCGTCGCCCCAAGGATGGTCGTTACGGCGAGAATCCCAATCGCTTGCAGCATTACTACCAATTTCAAGTGGCACTAAAACCATCGCCAGAAAACATTCAAGAGCTGTATTTGGATAGCCTGCGCGCTTTGGGTATCAATACGCTGGAACACGACATTCGCTTTGTCGAGGACGATTGGGAGTCTCCTACTCTCGGCGCTTGGGGGCTGGGTTGGGAAGTTTGGCTGGACGGCATGGAAGTGACCCAGTTCACTTATTTTCAGGAAGTTGGCTCGCTGATTTGCAAACCGGTGCTGGGCGAAATTACCTACGGTTTGGAACGTCTGGCGATGTATTTGCAAGGCGTCGAAAATGTTTACGATCTGGTGTGGGCAAAAAATGGCGACACAGTGGTGACTTACGGCGATGTCTACCACCAGAACGAAGTGGAGCAATCCAGATACAACTTTGAATTTTCCAATGTCGAAATGCTGTTCCGCCATTTCAACGAATACGAGAGCGAAGCCAAACGCCTGATCGAAGCCGATTTGGTGCTGCCCGGTTTTGAGATGGTGATGAAGTGTTCGCACAGTTTCAATCTGCTGGATGCGCGCGGTGCGATTTCGGTAACCGAGCGCGCCGGATATATCGGCCGTGTGCGTGCCTTGGCCAGAGCCGTGGCACAGGCTTATTTCAATTCACGAGAAAAACTGGGCTTCCCTATGCTCAAAAACGGGAAGGGCTCAAAATGAAACAGACGCTACTAATCGAATTACTCACCGAAGAGTTGCCTCCAAAGGCGCTGGAAAAGTTGTCCACCACATTTGCCGATGAAGTATTCGGCGCCTTGAAGGAACAAGCCTTGGCCGGCGCTGACAGCGTATGCACGCCTTATGCAACACCGCGCCGTTTGGCACTGACCATCAGTAACGTCGAAGCATTGCAACCTGACCGCATCATCGAGCGCAAAGGCCCGGCAGTGGCTGCGGGATTGGATGCCGAAGGGAAACCGTCCAAGGCGCTGGAAGGCTTTATGCGTTCCGCCAATGTGACATTTGAAAGGTTGCAACGCGCGAGCGATGGCAAGTCTGAATATTTCGTCGCCAAGATTGAACAAAAGGGCAAGGCACTGGATGACTACCTGACTGATATCGTCGGTCAGGCGCTGAAAAAACTTCCCGTCCCCAAGCTGATGCGCTGGGGTGACAAGGACCACCAGTTTGTGCGTCCGGTGCATGCACTTACCGTATTGCATGGCAGCCGCGTCATTCTGGTTGAAGTGTTCGGCCTGCAAAGTGGCAATGTAACCCACGGGCATCGTTTCTTGTCATCCGAGCCTATCACGATCTCTCACGCCGACACCTATGAGTCTGCACTGGAAAATGAAGGCCATGTCATTCCTAGTTTGGCCAAGCGCCGCGAAATAATCGCGGTGAAACTGGAAGAAAGCGCCGACTCGCTCAACGCGATCTGGGTTGGCCACACCAATTTTGATCTGCAAAAGCTGCTCAGCCTGTCCAATCAAGACCGCAGCTTATTGAGTACGCTGCTGGACGAAGTGACTGCATTGGTGGAATGGCCGGAAGTTTATATCGGCGAGTTTGAGCAGGAATATCTTGAGGTGCCGCAAGAATGTTTGATCCTCACCATGCAGCAGAATCAAAAATATTTTCCGCTGCTGGATAAAAAAGGCAAGTTGCTGAATAAATTTCTCATCGTTTCCAATATGCAAGTGAGCGACCCGTCGCACATCATCGGCGGCAACCAGCGCGTGGTGCGCCCGCGCTTGGCCGATGCGCGCTTCTTCTACAATCAGGACCGCAAACACAGACTGGAATCGCGCGTGGAAAAGCTTGGCAATGTGGTTTACCACAACAAGCTGGGTTCACAATTGCAGCGTGTGGCGCGCATCACCACGCTTGCCGGCAGCATTGCCCATCTGCTCGGCGCAGACAAAGCCGATGCCGAACTTGCGGCACGTTTGAGCAAAGCAGATTTGCTCACCGATATGGTTGGCGAGTTCCCCGAATTGCAAGGTGTCATGGGGCGCTACTATGCGCTGTACGATGGCGAAAAAACGGATGTGGCGGAAGCAATTGAAGCGCACTACCATCCGCGCTTTGCCGGAGATACCCTGCCGCAAAGTCTGATCGGATGCGCGGTGGCGCTGGCTGACAAACTGGAAACGCTGCTCGGCATTTATGGCATCGGCCAAATCCCGACCGGAGACAAAGACCCGTTCGGTTTGCGTCGTCACGCGCTTGGCGTATTGCGCATTTTGATCGAAACTCCACTTGACCTGCCCCTGCCTCTGCTGCTCAAAATCGCGGCTGAAAATTTCCCGACAGGAATATTGAGTGCCACCGTTATCAAAGATGTGGAAGGATTCATGCTCGACAGACTGCGCGGCTATTTGCGCGAGCGCAGCTTTGAACCGTCGCACATTGAGGCCGTACTCTACACCATTGGCGGTCGACTGCATGAAGCTCTGCCGCGTCTGGAAGGGGTGCGCACTTTCGCGGCATTGGCCGTTTCCAAAGATCTCGCCGCTGCCAACAAACGCGTGCAAAATATCATTCGCAAAAATCAGGAAGAACTGGGTGCGGCGATGAAGAACGCAAAAGTTGACACCAAACTATTGACTGACGAAGCCGAACGTAATCTGTATGCGGCCATGCTGGATATTTCACCTTTTGCGCAAAGCTATTTTGACCGCGGCGACTTTGGTCAAAATCTGAAAGCGCTGGTCACGCTCAAACCTTTTATCGATGATTTCTTCGATCATGTTATGGTGATGGCAGAAGACAAAGCCGTGCGCATGAATCGGGCTGTACTGTTGCAGCAATTGGGCGCTTTGATGAACCAGGTAGCCGACATTTCCAAGTTGGCGGCTTAAATGCAATTTATAGTTGCCAGGCGTTAGTTGGCGCTGTCGCTTCGCGATTTTTTGTTTTAACTAAGGTCTAACGACTATCTACTAACGACTGAATTGTTATGAAACTAATCATCTTAGACCGCGACGGAGTCATCAATTTTGATTCCGACCAGTTCATCAAAAATCCGGAAGAATGGAAACCTATTCCGGGTAGCCTGGAAGCGATTGCCCGACTAAGTCAAGCCGACTATCGGGTGGTCGTCGCCACTAATCAATCCGGCATTGGCCGGGGATTATTTGACATGTCCACATTGAACGCAATACACGATAAGATGCATAAGGCCTGCGCATCACATGGCGGTCGCATTGATGCGGTATTCTTTTGCCCTCACACTGCGGAATCGAATTGCGCATGCCGCAAACCCAGGAGCGGCATGTTGGAAGAAATTGCGGAACGTTACAACATGGAACTGCGGGGCGTTCCCTCCGTAGGTGACTCCTTGCGCGATTTACAAGCTGCCGCGAGTTTGGGCGCCCAACCTTTCCTGGTACTCACCGGCAAAGGAAACAAGACCCAAGCCAAAGGCGACTTGCCTGTTGGCACGCAAATTTTTCCTGATTTGGCAGCCGTTGCTGCACATATACTTTCCTGACATGATCTTTATCCGTTCGCTGCTTTTTCTAATTTTGCAATTGATTTGGACACCGATCTACGCGACATTTTCGCTGTTCACTTTTCCGTTCAGCGCGCACACTCGCTACCGCATCATATCCGGCCTGGCTTACAGCATGATGTGGCTGTTGCGCGTAATCTGCGGCATTCGCATTGAAGTTCGCGGCGCTGAAAATATTCCGCAACAGCCCTGTATCGTTTTAAGCAAGCATCAATCAGCCTGGGAAACCTTTGCCTTGCAGACAGTGTTTCCGCCCCAGGTTTGGGTACTTAAACGCGAGCTATTATTCTTGCCCTTTTTTGGCTGGGGACTGGCGTTAACCAGCCCCATCGCTATCAACCGGGGGAAAGGCTCCCAGGCAATGAAACAACTGTTGCATCAAGGCAAGCAACGGCTCCAAGACGGTTTTTGCGTGGTGATTTTCCCCGAAGGCACACGCATGCCTTATGGAGTGCACGGCAAATACAAAATCGGTGGCGCCTTGCTGGGTGAGTCCAGCGGTGCGCCGGTCGTTCCTGTTGCGCACAATGCCGGTAAGTTTTGGGGGCGCAATTCTTTTCTAAAATATCCCGGCACCGTGATTATGAGTATCGGGAAACCTATCAATCCGAAAGGTCTCAAAGCCGACGAGATAAACAGGCAGGTAGAGAATTGGATTGAAGCCGAAATGGAACGGTTGAAGTAATGCTGGAAAAGTTGCGCCGCACTATTACCCCTCCGGCTATTGAGCAGCGCAGCATTCACCTTGCCGGAACACCGGTCACCTACACCCTCAAACGCAGCAACAAACGTCGCAGCATTGGTTTGCGCATCGACGATCACGGCCTTACTGTTAGCATGCCGCTGCGTGCCTCTGAAAAGTGGCTACTCAGTGTGCTGAATGAAAAAGCGGACTGGGTTGTCGAAAAGCTCGGCAGTTGGAAAACAAAAAAGAATGTTGCACCCCAATGGGTTGACGGAGAAAAACTCCCCTTTCGAGGCGAAACATTTACTCTGCGCATCATACCCAGCCTGTTCAACTCCCCTCCTCAACTGCGGGGCGAACAACTACTTATTTACACCAAGGATATAACCGATGAAATTAAAATCGGGAAAGTCGTTACGCACTGGTATCGGCTTGAAGCAGAGCGCGTGTTTCAGGAATGTGTAGCGCACTATGCACCGCTCATGGCGGTGGCACCCAAACAAATCATACTCTCGTCGGCCCGCACCCAATGGGGAAGCTGCAACTCGCGTGGAATCGTGCGTCTCAATTGGCAGTTGGTCAGAATGCCCCTGCACTTGATTGATTACGTCGTCGTGCATGAGTTGGCCCACCTTGTCGAAATGAACCACTCCGCCGCTTTCTGGCGCGTCGTTGAAAGTGTCTGCCCTGACTACGCAAAAAACCGGGCTGAATTGCGCAGTTATGGAATCAGCGAATGATTGCGGCGAATACTTCACCGGCTAATTAAAGAGCCGCAGCAAAATTTCCTGATCGAGCTTCACAAATATTTGCGTTGGATCGGATAAAATGATCGCGGCAACACCGATAATCAAAATAATTTTTTCCATGGCACACCTCCGATTTCGTCAGGGATTTCAGGATCGTGGAAATTAGTCTATGCCCGGATTTATGAAATTAAAGCGGAAATAAGCGATGGTTTTTCAGCCTAATTTCTCCTGATGCAATATGTCTCAACGCAACAACGTCAGCACCGTATGGGGTGACTGATTAGCTTGTGTCGCCATTGCCATGCCTGCCTGTTGCAGAATTTGCGCTCGTGTCAGTGTAGATGTTTCCGCTGCATAGTCCGTGTCCATGATGCGACTACGGGAAGCAGAATGGTTCTCTGACGAAATTTGTAAATTGGCAATCGCCGTTTCAAAACGACTCTGGGCTGCACCAAAAACTGTGCGCAAAGAAGTTGTCGCAGCAATATCCGCATCCAGTTTGGCAATCTCGGCTCTTGCAGTTGTCGAATTGACCCCCAGCGACACGGAGGTTGGCATCATTGTCGGTGTTGAAATAGTAAGTTCGTCCACGCCGGGTGTGCTGTTCGCCCCGATCTGGAAAACTTGATTTACCGGTTTGGAAAGTAACGGGATATTATTAAAAACGGTAGCTTCTATCACGCGCGCGTTTTCAGCATAAAGCTGCGTAAACTCTCCATCAATAGCCGGGATATCCGAACTTGAAGTCGCGTTAGCGCCCTGCACGGCCAATTCGCGCATGCGTGCGAGATTTCGTTGGATATTGCCCAATGCACCTTCCGCTGTCTGGGCAAGAGAAATGCCGTCATTGGCATTTCGAATCGCCTGATTCGCACCGCGTATCTGACTCTCCATGCGTGAAGCAATCGCCAATCCCGATGCATCGTCTTTTGAACTGTTCACCCGCAAACCGGAAGACAAGCGCTGAATCGACGTATTTAGCGATCCTTGTGAGGTATTTAAATTACGTTGTGTGCTTAAAGCATCAATATTGGTATTGATGAACGAAGGCATTTTTTTCTCCCGACGGACTGAGATCCAAGCGCCAAACCAGTCCATGTCTGGTGGAATCTTAAAACAAGCGCTCCGGGCAAGCGCTGAAAAAAGAGGGAGAAAAGTGGCTCAATTCGGGACAAAAGTACTAGATAAACAGGAGGAATATCTAGTACTTTTCAAGTAAGGAATTTAGTAAGATGTTAGTAATCACTGGAAAAGTCTATTTTTAGGACACTATATGTATGTGCAAATTGCCAGAATTAGAATTAGAGTTTGAAATTGTTACGCTTTCACATAATATAGAAAAACTCAAAAAATTAGGGCTTCGCACGGCTGATCTTCAAAGCCGGCTGGCTTATTGTCAGTCTCAATTTCGCGCAATAAATAGCGTGGCAGAATTCTTAGACAACTCTGCTTCTGAGTGCCGATCAACTAATGCACGAACAGCGTAATAGTTACAACTAAGCAAAAGTTTTCCGGTTACGAGTGACCATATTAAATAGAAGAGCGCCCCTGCTCTTACCAATTTAACAGCCGTTTCCCAAGCCAGTAACCGACGAAGCTGACAGCCAGCATGGGCAGATAATGCCACTCGACAACATGGCTAATAGAATCTGTTGCTTCATAAAACCTGAGCCACAATGCGCCCACACTGAAAGCGGAAAGAGTTGCAAAAATGCCCGCCAACCGATAGTGCGTGCTGGCATACCGGCGCAAGAAATAGAACGTCCACACCGCAGGAAGCACCGCCATCAGGGTTATGCTCAGCGTACACTGGAAGCTATGTAGTGGCAGCGGCGCAGGCGGGTTGTCAGCCTGAGCGGCGAAAAATATAACGATCAAAAACAAGACGAATATCCAAATTGGTGCCATGGCCAATTTACGTTTCTGGTACTGGTCTGGGAACCCAAGCAACGCAACACTAAGCGAAGTGAAAAAGAAAATTCCGGTCAACGTAATAATTTCGGCGACGAACGAGAAACGATGAAGCTGTTCCAGCCAGTCCGGGCGCAGGCCCGAAAATGAGAATGATATCGCCAGATAGATTACAGCAGCGCCGGTCAATTTCAAACTCAACACAAACGGATTCGCCGCCGGCTTAACCACGCTAGCATCCTGTGCGAGTCTTGCAACTAGATCGTCGATATTTTCCATTATTTTTCCAACTTCTTTCTCAGCACTTTGTAGGCCCGATGAGCGGAGACCTTAACTGCCGACTCAGTCATTCCCATCTTCTCTGCCACCTCTTTGGAGGTATACCCCTCCTGATGCATCAATTGCAGAATGGTCGCCTGCTTCTCGGGAAGATTTTGCACCTCCGCGCTTATAGATTCGTAACTTAAGCCGGATTCGGTTACAACTTCCGGTAAAATTTCTTCCAAGTCATCAAAATCAACAGCATGGCGCAGTTGATCGGCATAATGAACGCGCAAAAAATCCTGCAAGCGGAAGTTGGCGATGGCATAGACCCAAGGTTTATATGGACGATTGCCATCGTAGGTATGGCGGGCTTTATGAATAGAGATGAGAATTTCCTGCAATAAGTCATCTACTTCATTGTTAAAACTTAAGCGCTTCGTCAAAAATGGGCGCAACAAACTTAAAGTCTTTTGTAACAAAATTGCATAGGCGCGCTGGTCCCCATTTTGAGACTGTCGCATTAGCAAAGCATAATCGTCGTTCTGATCTATCAACAAAGCCTCAAAGTTTTTTGTAACTATTTATCGGGAAGATTCGAATTCATGTTCAGATACCTGAATCATACTTAAAAAAACAGTTGTAATGTAGGATGCATTTTATGCACCCCGCGATAAGGAGACCATTATGCAACGCAGACAATTTTTATTTGGCTTAACCGGTGCGGCAGCACTATTGGCATCGCGTTCTTTTGCCGCCGATACATCGGGCGGCGACACAGCCAATATCATACAGTTTTCCGATGACGGAAAACCGTTGGGACGCGTGACCTTAACCAAGGTGCGCAAAGATGCAGAATGGCGCAAGGTGCTTTCCCCTCTAGCCTATGAGGTAACCCGCGCACAGGGGACCGAGCATCCGTTTTCACAGCCCGGTTACGATAAGCATGCACCGGGTTTATATCGTTGTGTTTGTTGCGACAATGCGCTGTTTGACGCAAGCACCAAGTTTGATTCCGGTACGGGTTGGCCAAGTTTCTGGCAGCCTATAGCCGCCGAAAACGTACATGAAATTTCAGACCGCACGTTAGGTATGACGCGCACTGAAGTGCAATGCGCGCTATGTGATGCGCACCTTGGCCACGTATTTGATGACGGCCCGAAACCAACCGGATTGCGCTACTGCATGAATACGGTCGCGTTACGTTTTATAGCGAAAAATAAATAACCCAATCCAGGAACAAGAATAATGCTGATATTTTTACTGGCCTATCTCGGTGGTGTACTCACCATATTTAGTCCTTGCGTACTACCGGTATTGCCATTCATTTTTGCGCGCTCGGAGCAATCGTTCCGTCGCTCCGGTTTGCCTATCCTGCTGGGCATGGCTGCCACCTTCACGCTATTGGCCAGCTTTGCCGCAGTCGGCGGAGCATGGCTGGTCGAAGTAAACCAATATGGCCGCTATGCGGCACTGGCGCTGCTATTGTTGCTGGGTGTGGCGCTGATCTTTCCATCCTTGGCGGATCGCCTGATGCGCCCTTTTGTCGCCTTGGGCGGGCATCTGCAACAGCGTGCCGATAAAACACCCAGTTTGCAAGGTTCGCTGCTGTTGGGTGTTGCAGTCGGCTTTTTATGGGCTCCCTGTGCCGGTCCAATTTTGGGCCTGGTTTTGGCGGGTGCCGCGCTCAATGGTGCAAATCTTTATAGTGCCCTGTTGCTGCTGGTATTCGCGGCCGGCGCGGCAACTTCGTTGGCAGTTGCCTTACTTGCCGGCGGGCGAGTATTTAACCTGATGAAACGCAGTCTGGGCGCGGAAGAGTGGATACGCAGAGCGTTAGGCATCGCCGTGGTTGCTGGTGTCGTAATCATCTCCCTGGGTTGGGATACCCGATTTCTGTCGAAATTTTCAATTATTAATACGACAGGAACCGAACAGAAATTGATTGATAAACTGGCACAACGCTCCGATGCAACAGCGGTTGTCGGTATTGGCAAAGCGCCACCGTTAAACGGTGTGACAAAGTGGATCAACGCGCCAGCGCAGACCGACGAGTTGTTGCGCGGCAAGGTAGTACTGGTGGATTTTTGGACCTATTCCTGCATCAATTGTTTACGCACCCTGCCCTATTTGAAGGCATGGGATGAAAAATATCGCGCTCAAGGTTTGGTCATTATTGGCGTACACGCACCCGAGTTCGCCTTTGAAAAAGATGCTGCCAATGTGGAAAAAGCCGTGCACGAACTTGGCATCAATTACCCTGTGGCTCTGGATAATCAATATGCCATTTGGAATGCATTTCAGAATCAATATTGGCCTGCGCATTATTTGATAGACGCACAAGGCCGCATCCGTCATGAGCATTTTGGTGAAGGTGCCTATGAAGAAACAGAACAGATGATCCAGACCCTGCTCAAAGAAGCACATCAGGATCTGGCCCTTAACAATGAACTCGTTCATGTCGCAGGCACAGGTGCCACCGCCGCAGCCGCTCAAATTCATAAATCACCGGAAACCTATTTGGGATATTCCCGCCAGGAAAATCTGACCTCTCCCGAAACTGTCGTTCACGACCAGCCTGCCCGCTACACAGCTCCTCATGCACTCAAGCTGGACAAATGGGCGCTGAGTGGTACTTGGCAAATATCACCTGAATCTGCCGCGTTAAAACAGATCGGAGGCGCGATCAGTTACCATTTTCAGGGGCGTGACTTGCATCTGGTGATGGGTTCTCTTAGTGGCAAACCGGTACGCTACAAAGTCACGCTGGATGGCAAAACGCCTGGAGAGAATCATGGCATGGACACCGATGCACAAGGTAACGGTGAAATTCATGAGCAACGCTTGTACCAACTGATCAGGCAAAGCAAACAGATCAAAGATAGAATATTTCGCATTGAATTTTTAGATGCCGACGGCGAAGCATTTGCTTTTACCTTCGGCTAACAATCACAGGAGAATCACCATGACAACCATCAATCGCATTAGGATTAATATTTTCAATGGCTTTGTAAGCATACTTTTTCTGGCGGGATTTTCAAGTATTGCTTCGGCAGCCGAGCAGACCGCCGTTTTTGCAGGCGGTTGTTTCTGGGGTGTGGATGCGGTATTCAAACACGTGAAAGGTGTAACCGGTGTCGTGTCCGGTTATTCGGGTGGTAATGCAGCGACCGCGCATTATGAACTGGTCAGCAACGGCGACACCGGGCATGCCGAATCGGTTCGTGTACATTTTGACCCTGCCCAAGTGTCTTATCAGCAACTTCTGGAAGTGTTCTTCAATGTTGCGCACAACCCGACCCAACTCAATCGCCAAGGCCCGGATAGCGGCACCCAATATCGCTCGGCAATTTTTTATACCAGTGTCGAGCAAAAGAATACCGCACAAAGTTATATTCAGCACCTCACTGCCGCACACAACTTTTCTGATCCCATCGTCACACAATTAGTACCGTTGCAGCAATTTTACCCGGCCGAAGAACACCATCAAAACTATTTGGCCTTGCATCCTGACCAACCCTACATCGTATTTAACGACCGGCCAAAATTGGAACGACTACGCAGCCAGTATCCCGCTTTGTACCAATAAGCATCCGGGGATTGACTCGCCAGGGACAATAGTCAGTTTTTAGGTTTTTCCGACTAACTATTGTTTATTCGCGACTCAAGGTATGCCGAGTCGGCTTCCGATGAAAACTTGATAAAGTTTATTCCCGTGCGGAAATAATCTTCGTCGCTATCGTAAATAGTGCTGTTAATCTTTGCGGTTACTTCAACGACACGGAGTTTCTCGGTTGCTGTTAGCGGTGGTATATGAATCTGCAGCCCGATCTGTTTCGAGCCCTGTAAATTGTGATCGAGAAACAGACTTGCTCCCTGCATGGAAACCTCTTTGACATATCCGTGATATACATCATGCCCATTGACCAGCACATCAACATGCCATTTGTGGGGTAAATGTTTACGCGGGCTGTAAACATTCTTCTCCTCGCCCGTTACCGGTGCGGGAGGAATACTTGTCAAGGAACTTTCTTCATCTGCCATAATTGTTCGACACCCTCGTTTTAACATGCCGGAGGTTGTTTTCATGCTATCAGCTTTTCAATATATATGCTAAAAGGCTTTTCAAGCCATCGCAATTTAATTAATTTTCATGTAACCTTTTCCGAGTAATTTTCGAATCCAGCAGTACAAGGAAGCATAAATATATGGCCGAGCAAAGCATGATTGGTTGTATTACTTCCAAGTAAAATATATTCGGATTTAGTCCGAATAATTATTCAGGGATAATCCCTTAATTTTCCAACCCAAGAAGGAGCAACAACATGCAAAACAAACAACTATTATCTCTCGCTATTGGCAGCTTGCTGGCAATCGGACTGACCGGCACCGCAAATGCGGCTGACAAGAAAGTGGAATTGGAAAAATGCTTTGGCATCGCAAAGGCGGGACAGAATGATTGCGCCAGCAATAAGAGCGCACATTCCTGTGCCGGTCAGGCAAGCAAAAACAATGACCCGCAGGACTTCGTTGCCGTTCCCAAAGGCACCTGCAATAAGATCGCCAACGGCAGTCTGAATGAAGGTGGCGACACAATGATGATGAAGAAAGCACTGTAATCAAAATGCCCGCAAGCAATAATACATTGCCGTGTACCGCAGGTATTGGCCTGCGGGCACCCCACTACCGTGAGGTATTGGACACTTTACCCAAGCTGGGCTGGGTGGAAGTGCATAACGAAAATTTCTTTGGCGGTGGAGCACCGTTGCACACATTGCGCAGGGTACGCGAACACTACCCTGTTAGCTTGCATGGTGTTGGCATGGGGCTGGCTTCGACATCTCCGCTCAATACAGAGCATCTTTCTGCCCTGTCTCAATTGTGTGACGATATTCAACCGGCGGTCGTATCGGAACACCTGTGCTGGAATTCCGCCGACGGATTTGTAATAAATGATTTGCTGCCTTTCCCGTATACCCGCGCAGCACTGAATCATGTAGCGCGTCGCGTTACCCAGGTTCAGGAAAAATTGCAACGCCAATTGCTGGTAGAAAATCTTTCCAGCTACCTTTCATTCTCTCAGAGCGAAATGACCGAAGGTGAATTCCTTGCCGAACTGACTAAACTGACCGGTTGCGGTATTCTTTTTGACGTGGAAAATTTATATGTGAATGTACGCAATCTTGGCGTGGATGCCGAAGCTTTTATAAAGACAATTCCGCCCGCCGCGGTTAAAGAATATCACTTGGCCGGATACAGTGTGCGGGATGGCTGTTTGGTTGATACTCATAATCACCCCGTGTATCCCGAAGTGTGGGACTTATATGACCAAGTCTTGCAGCATCTTGGCCCGCGCCCGACATTGATTGAGTGGGATACCGACATTCCCGCATTGGACGTACTGATGGGCGAAGCGGCAAAAGCCCAGCGAAAAATCGAGAATTACCATGTCTGACTTGAATAACGATCTTGCTCAATTTGCACGCGCCATAGTTCGCAAAGACGAGCCGTCTTCACTAATAAATACTCGCTATGTGAATTACTTGCTCGACACCTCCATCGAGGTCTATCGCAATAATTACCGGGGCAATCTGCATGATGCATTGTCCGGTGCCTATCCGGTGATTAAACAGTTGGTGGGCGATGATTTCTTTCGCTTTCTGGCACTTGGCTTCATTGAGCAAAACCCATCACGCAGCGCAAACCTGCATCACTACGGCGCTGAATTGGCAGATTTTGTAACGCACTTTAAACCTGCTCAAGAGTTGGTCTATCTTTCGGATATCGCCGCGTTGGAATGGGCGTGCCATGTCGCTTATTTTGAAAAGGATGTGGCGATTTTTGATTTTAAGAAACTGGCGGAATTACCCGCGGAAGATCATCCCAATTTGGTTTTTGACTTGCATCCGGCGACGCGCATTGTGCGGTCCAATTATCCTATCAACGCAATCTGGCAAGCTCACCAGCCCAATGCAAGCACTGACTCTGACATTAATCTGAACAGCGGGCATTGCATCGCCCTGATCAGTCGCAAGGCAGATGTGGTACAGGTCATCGAACTTTCCCCAGCCGATGCGGAATGGCTGCAACTCATAAAAGAGGGCAGCCCGCTGGGAATAGCCACTTTTCAAACGCTGCAAAATTATCCCGATTTCGATTTACAAACAACGCTGCTCAAACTTGTGATCGAGAACGTTTTAATTGATTTCAGACAGGGGGAATAATATGAAGCTATTATTTCGCTTGGCGAAAAGTTACTACACCGCATCACACTGGCCTGAATATCTGGCACCCGCGCTGGATTTGGCGCTGAGACTATTTGTGGCCAATGTATTTTTCAAATCAGGGCTGACCAAAATTCGAAGCTGGGACAGCACACTGTATTTATTCAGCGATGTCTACGAAGTACCGCTGCTTCCCTCTGATATTGCCGCTTATCTGGCAACGGCAGGCGAACTTGGTTTATCCGTATTACTGGTACTCGGACTATTCGGTCGTTTCGCTGCTGCAGGACTTTTCATTCTCAACGCAGTCGCCGCATATTCCTACTATTCAGGCTTGAGCGAAGCAGGGCTGAATCAGCATCTCTATTGGGGACTGTTGCTGGCGGTCTTGTTAACGATTAGCCGGGGGAGCTGGTCGGCAGACAGGTGGCTGGAAAAACGACTCGCTCAGCGCTAAGTTTATGTTCATTGCAACCGGATCATGATGGCTGATTGACACTACCGATATCTTGTTCTATCCCAAGCCAAAGCAACACCAAGCAGGTGTCCAATATTACTGGCAGCAGTAAGCTTAGGGTTAATTAAAAAAAGCGCCGCAGCTTCAAAAGCTGCGGCGCTTGCTACAACGACGCTGGTGGCAATAGCGTTCTGCTTGACCACCTATCACAAGTTACTCGTCGTGATCCTGATGAAAATTAAACAGATGGAACAAATCACCAATTGCCGGTGAATTCACCGGAACGTAAGGATTGTCATGCAATTGAATCGGATCAGGCAGATTGTCGCGGCTGCGTTTTGTTATTGGCTCCAGACCCCAGTTGCGTTCGATAAACTTGGCGATAGACGCGTGATCATTGTACGTATGGTCAACTCGCCCACCTACGGAAAATGGCGACACGACAATCAATGGGATACGCGGGCCGTCACCGAAGAAATCTACCGGCTGGATATAGCCTGAATCATAGTAACCGCCACCTTCGTCGAAGGTGATCACAATAGCCGTATTCGCCCAAAGCGCCGGGTTGGCCTGAACTGCGTCAACCAATTTTTTTGAGAAACCTTCAAACAGATCGAGCTTGGATGAAGCCGGATGACCATCAAGCAGACCACCCGGTTTGACAAAAGAAACTGCCGGCAGGCTGCCATTGGTGATGTCGGAATATAGATCGGTCGTATCCTTCAAGTGCTCGGAAACCAGAGCCGGATTCGTCATGATCGACGTTTCATACAGGAAAGGATTGCAGATGTTGCAATAGACGCTGATCGGCGAGTTGGCGACAAAGCTATTCCATCCCTCTCCGTAGTATTTCCACGATATCTGTTTGGCGAGGAGCGAATCACCTATAGTTGGCACTGATGATGGCGGAATGGTGAACGGGCTGCTGGTATTTACACTGCCGTCGCCGTTGTAGCCGGGGTTGTAATTATTAAGCAGGTAATAAGCACCATGCTCGCAGTTCGGCTTCGGGTGGTTCGGCAGCGATTTCAGATAGCCAACAACCGCGCCAACTCCGGGCTGTGTGGAGTCGGAGCATTCGCTGTAGGAGCCGCCAGAATAGCCATCTTGTGTGTAAAAATTGTTGGTGCCCGGCTGTGGGTTCGGATTTTCGATCTGGTTAGCTGGAGGCGTAGCCAGATTACCCTTGCCGTCAGAGTAATAAAATGCATCGGCCGAACCGATCATGATGTGATTGGCGCCGGTACCACCCTGAACGGCTTGATGGTAATTGTCACTTATGGCATAAGTCTGCGCGAGTTGCGTAAAGTAAGGTGCATCGCCTTTGTTTACGTTATAGAACCCCATGGCGGTGGAGCCTTCACCCGTGCTTTGTTCGTTAAACCCGGCCGGTTGGACAGCGCCGTTGCTTCCTGCGCCTACGCTCACTTCGACCCATGGAAACAGGTCTAACAGGCAGCCGCTCGGATTGGCGCGAGTGGCGTGGTGCACGTTGCAATCAGCTTGCTGCCAGCCTTGATAGAAACGATGTACCGGGCTGGCCGCATAGGCGTCATACGAAACGCTTGGCGTAAGAGGGAAAGGTCCGCTGGGCAACTTGGCGACATTCGCAATCCGGGTGTCGACGCTGTACTGTGGCAGACCGGTAGCACCGGTTGTGAGGAGTGGCAGATCCGCGGGAAGAAGTGCGCCGCTCTCTAAATAGGCTGCAAGAGCAAGGGAAGCCAAAGGTGGTGGATTCGTATTGCTTGCCGAAGTGTTGGCGCTACCAGTCAGGGGCACAGGAAGAACTTGATAAGGAGTTTTCGCGGGTGGGCTGATTGTAAATTTCAACGGTCCCGACAAATTGGCCTGATATTGTGTCGCAAGTGCGAAGTTGGGGCCGGGTGAACCGTCCGCATTAATGATTCCCTTGGACAGTAGATTCGATACGGTCTGCCCCTTGGAAGGGCGATAAGCACCGAAGACATGGTCGAAAGTCCGGTTCTCGCCGATGATCACGATAACGTGCTTGATGGGAGAGGTAGTCGGAGCATCGGCGTCCGCCTGTGCAGTGGCTGAGGCAAGGGTCGGGATACCCAGCGCTGAAAAACCGAAGCATGCCAAGCTAACGCAAGCCACAATGCGCTTGAGTTTCCGGTTCAGTAAAACAGAGTCTTGTTTCATGGTTGCTCCTTAGAGAAGGTATGTAGTTAAGGGGTATTGATTGGTGACTTCTTTCCATGTGACATGTGTCCATGACACAGGTGTAATCGTTACACGCCACCATGACAGAACAATGTCGAGTGAGGGAGATTCAAGTAGTCCGATTGGCTCATTAAGCAGTTAGCTTGGGCATTCGTTCGGAGTTTGAAATTGCTGAAGAAATCAATCTAAAATTGGCATGGTGCCAGTTAAGCGCTCTGCCAGCGATTGAATGAATGATTTGTTAAATTAGAATTTAACAGGAGATTTCATAGCATGATTCAAGGTTTCTAACGCTGCTAAACTTCTTTAGGAAACATGATCCCTTTTAAGCAGAAAAAACCTCAAGATTAGAAATTGCACTGTATAACCTTATTATTGTCGCCTCAAGTTTTTAACCCCCGCCACAGCCAGCGCACTCATATTCACAATACGTCTGACTGTCGCGGTCGAGGTCAGTATATGCACCGACTTGCCCGCACCCAGCAGTATAGAGCCAATTGTAATATTGTCAC
>Ga0182030_10000669_pt1 | contig 66317 bp, 62 predicted proteins | sample 812S3MmetaG_FD_121299 | JGI IMG/M metagenome (GOLD analysis project Ga0182030, IMG submission 121299) | Permafrost microbial communities from Stordalen Mire, Sweden - 812S3M metaG (Illumina Assembly) | ecosystem: Environmental > Terrestrial > Soil > Wetlands > Permafrost | place: Sweden... | reverse complement strand
GCGGCGCGGCGCGCCCGAGCAACTCGCGCAAGGCGTCGGGGCCGTCGCGGTCCAGCAAGGCGAGCGCGGCTGCAAGCAAGTCGCGGGCGACGGCCGAGGGTTTGAGCCGTGCTTCCGTGGCGATCTGTTCAAGGCGCACAGCCGCCTCGCGCGGGACACGGAAAGCGATCGTTGGATCGTGGGGGGCAAGCTTTAGCTCCAACGCTTATAGTGTATTGCAAACACTAATGTAGGCGTCTCGGCGGAGGCTGCAAGGCAAATCGACCTATATAGATGCGGTTAATTTACCGTAGTACTTGTAATGATGGCAGCATATACCGCAACATCAAGCCACGACGGCGTATATATGCTTACAGCTAATTTTTACATTGAGATTTTTAGAAAAATTCGATCCAATCGAAACCCGATGGGACCCGAAAAATCTAGAAAATTATACTTTGAAATTTTGATCCGCTTTCAAAAATCACGTTCGATAATCCGAGCGATATGGCTAAAAGCCGAAAATATTTTTCTTGCGTTTTTTAAAAATATGTAGGCAACGCGGCAGGAGTTTAGGGGCCGTGGCGGGGGTCCTAAATGTGGTAGTGGGAACCCCCCTCTATGCCCCCAAATCAAAGAGCTGGAGCATGTCCCGGTCGAAAAAGTCGATCAAGTTTTTCGGGAGGCTCTTTAAGATCAATCGATGCGGCTCTGCGCGCGCCGCCTATTTTTCCCGCCGCCGCCGCAATTGCGGGATAGCTTGGACGCCCGGTGAAAGGGTCGGCCGCCTCGGCGGGCCGGACCGCGAGCGAGTCTCGGCTGATCATCGATGATTTAACAAAACGCCGCATTATATTGGGATTCCAGTCTGCAGGGGATTTACATGGCCGCGCTCGAAAAAGTTCTGGCGAAAATCGACGCAAATCTCGAACCCGCCTTGGGACGGCTCTTCAAGCTCATCGAAATAAAGTCGATTTCGACCGACCCGGCCTATGCCGGCGATTGCGCCGCGGCGGCTCAATGGCTAGTCGACGAATTGAAGGGGCTCGGGTTTGAGGCGTCTCTGCGTCCGACTCCGGGCCACCCGATGATCGTGGCGCTAGGCAAGGCGCCGCGTCCGGACGTGCCGCATGTGCTCTTTTATGGGCACTATGATGTGCAGCCGCCGGACCCGCTCGACTTGTGGGAGACGCCGCCTTTCGAGCCGCGCATCGCCGAAGTCGAAACCGGCAAGCAGATCGTCGGGCGCGGCGTCGCCGACGACAAGGGCCAGCTGATGACTTTCGTCGAAGCCTGCCGCGCCTTCAAGGAGACCGGCGACCTGCCCTGCAACATCACGATTCTCATTGAAGGCGAGGAGGAAACCGGCTCCCCCTCGCTGCCGGCCTTTCTAGCAAGCAACAAGGACGAGCTCAAAGCCGATCTCGCCCTCGTCTGCGATACCGGGATGTGGGATCGCACGACCCCGGCGATCACCACCATGCTGCGCGGCCTCGTCCTCGAAGAAATCGTGATCCATGGCGCCGATCGCGATCTCCATTCCGGCATTTTCGGCGGCGCGGCGATCAATCCGATCCGGGTGCTGGCGCGCATCATTAGCGATCTGCACGACGAGCATGGCCGCGTCACTTTGCCGGGCTTCTATGACGGCGTCTCCGAATTGCCCGAGGAGGTCGCCTCGCAATGGCGCGATTTGCACGCGCATGAGGACGATTTTCTGAAAAGCGTCGGCCTGTCCGTTCCAGCCGGCGAGGAGGGCCGCAGCGTCCTGGAAATGGTCTGGTCGCGTCCGACCTGCGACGTCAATGGCGTTATCGGCGGCTATACGGGCAACGGTTCGAAGACGGTGTTGCCGGCGCAGGCCAGCGCCAAATTCTCGTTTCGTCTCGTCGGCGCCCAGGACCCGGCCAAGATCGCCGAAAGTTTCCGCGCCTTCGTCCGCAAGCGGCTTCCCGCCGATTGCCGCGCCAAGTTTATCTCGCATGGCGCTTCGCGCGCGCTGCAGCTGCCGTTCAGCTCCGAAGCCCTGTCGCGGGCGAGCCGGGCGCTGCAGGCCGAATGGGGCAAGGCGCCGGTTTTCGCTGGCTGCGGCGGCTCGATCCCGATCATCGGCGTGTTCAAGAACGACCTTGGAATGGATAGTTTGATGATCGGCTTCGGTCTCGAGGACGACAGGGTCCATTCGCCGAACGAGAAATACGAGCTCTCCTCTTTCCACAAGGGAGCTCGAAGCTGGGCGCGGGTGTTGAACGCGCTGGCGCTTTAGGCCGCAGGAAGCATATTGGCCGGCCTGCGTTCACGAAGGCTTGAACAATGAGCGTGGCGTGCGCAAGCGAGCCATCCGTTACAGTCGACAGCGGTTGCAATGCGAAAGGACAGAGAAATGACGTTCAGGGCGCTTGGATTGGGGATTGGCGTCCTCTTGTCGCCGCTTTGCATTTTGGCCGCGGCGGCGGAAGACAATCTCGTAACAATTCTGGCGCCTGCCGATGGGGCGACGCTCGAGGCGAAGCACAAATATAGTCTCGAATATGAGGTGAAGCCCGTCGTGAAGGCCGATCACGTGCATCTCTATGTCGATGGCGACGAGGCCGCTATGTCGCATACGTTGAAGGGCAAGTTTGACCTTCGGTCGCTTAAGCCCGGAGAGCGGAAGCTCTGCGTCCGGCCGGTGAGCAAGGGCCATGCGCCGGTCGGCGCGGAAAGCTGCATCGCCGTGACGGTGCAGTAGCCGCATGGAGTTCGAGAACGCTCTCTATGCCGGCGTGCAGATCGCCCATAATTTCGGCGCCGCCGCCGTAGCCGCCACGCCGATCGCGGCCCTTTGGCTTGGCCCGGCGCAGCCGGCCTTGTTGCGCCCGATGGCGTGGCTGACCTTTATCGCCTGGCTCGTCCAGGCCGCGAGCGGTCTTGGATTCGGCGCGGTGAGCTTCTTCATGGAAGGCGAGCTGCCCGAGATTCACCATTTGGCGCTGGCTGCCCTCATCGTAAAGATTCTTTGCGCGGCGTCGGCGCTTGCGCTGCTTTCGGTTCACTTCTTGAGGCGCGGCGGGACGCCGCCCGGCGTCGTGATCTGGCGCAGCCTGAGCGGTCTTGGGCTCACGGCATTGACGGCCGCGGCCGTGCTCCGCTGGTTTTCATAATCCTTCGATGGGGAGCGCATGGGCGCGGCTTGCGTCCGCGGGCGCCTTCTATCGCCGCAGCTTGACGCCAAAGATGCGCAGCCCAATGAAGAGGACGACGCCGTAGATGGCGGCTCCGGCAAGGCCGAGGATCATAAGCTCGGACGCGTCGGCAAAGCGGCCGAGTCCCTTAACCAGCCGCTCGACCGGGAGGGCCGCAAAAAGCGCGAAGGCGGCGAGCGCGGCCGAAGCCGTCGTGACTGCGGTGGCCGTCTTCCACAACAGGAGATCAGGCTTCATCGCGCCGCGCCGGATCGCAAGAAAAACCAGCAGCACGAGATTGATCCATGCTCCGACGGCGGTCGCGCTGGCGAGTCCGACGGCGCCCAAAGGGGTGAACAGCACAATCTTCAGGGCGACATTGATCGCGACCGCCGTCAGGGCGATCATCATCGGCGTTTTGGTGTCGCCATGCGCCTGGAAACTTGCCACGGCCGAACGCACGAGCACAAAGGCGACAAGGCCGAACCCATAGGCGGCGAGCACCGCCGCGGAGGCGTCGGCCGCCTCGGCCGTGAAAGCGCCGCGAAGAAAGACGCCGCGCATGATGGACTCGGGGATCATGATGAAGGCGACGAAAAAAGGCGCGGCAAGCGCGAGCGAGAGGGCCATGGTTCGCGTTTGCGCCCGCAAGGCCGCGTTCGGTTTCCCCGCCGCGAGAAGCTTGCTCATTTCCGGCAGGAGCACCGTCCCCGCTGCGATCCCGATCACGCCGAGCGGCAGTTGATAGATTCGGTCGGCGTAATAGATCGAGGAGGGGCCGCCGGTCGGCAGCATGGAGCTGATGATCGTATCGGCGAAAAGCGCGATCTGGGTCCCGGCCGAGCCAATCACCGCCGGTCCAAGCGTCGACAGGAATTGCCTCACATTCGCGGTCAGCGCCGGCCGCGCGATCTTTTCGAGAACGCCAGCCCGGGAGGCTGCGGCCGAGGTGAAGGCGAGCTGAAGCAGGCCCGAGACAGTCATGCCCCAGCTCGCGGCGCTCCCGGCGTTGGGAAAAAGGAAAGCGACGCCGAGAAACAACATCATGGAAAGATTCATGAGCACCGGCGCGAAGGCTGCGGCGGCGAAATATCCATGCGCGTTCAACGTGCCTGATTGCAGCGTCACGAGCGTAATGAACAAGAGATAGGGAAAGGTGATGCGGGTCAGCGTGACCGTGAGCTGGAACTTCTCGGGATCAGCGCGAAAGCCGGGCGCAAGCAGATCGATGAAAGCAGGGGTGAAAGCCCAAGCGAGCGCGAGCAGCACAATCTGCGAGGCGAGCAAGCCCGAAAAGATCTGGCCGGAAAAGATGCGCGCGCCGGCGACGCCCTCGTATTGAACCACGCGCGAATAGCTCGGAACATAGGCGGAGTTGAAGGCTCCCTCGCCGAAAATGGCGCGAAAATGATTGGGCAAGCGTTGCGCCACGACGAAGGCGTCCGCGCCGAAACCCGCGCCGAGCACGGCGCCTTGGACAATATCCCGGAGAAAGCCCGAGAAGCGTGAGAGCAGCGTGAAGCCGCCGACCGAGAGAAGGCTCTTCAACATCGAGAGCTCAGGTCCGGTCGCGGTTTGGGCGCGGAAGCTGCTCGTCTTGAAGGAATGGAGCAATGCCGATGCGCTCCTCGATCAGATAGAGCGGCCGCCGCTTCACCTCGGCGAAGATGCGGCCGATATATTCGCCGATAACGCCAAGCGAAAGCAGTTGAATGCCGGCGAAGAAGGTAATCGACACGATCAATGAGGCGTAACCGGGGACGTCGACGCCGAAAATGAGGGTGCGGGTCAGGTAAAATGTCGCCAACGCCAAAGCGAGGACGGATGTGGCGACCCCGATATAGCTCCATACTTTGAGCGGCATGGTCGAGAAGGACATGAGCCCGTCGAGGGCGAAATTCGTCAATTTCAAATAGCTGAATTTGGAGTAGCCATGCGCGCGCGCCTCGACCTCGAAAGGCACGCCGATCGATTTGAAGCCGATCCAGGCGTAAAGGCCCTTGGAGAACCGCGCGTGCTCGCGCATGGTCCGAAGCGCGGCGACGGCCTTCGCGTCGAGGAGACGAAAATCGCCGGCGCCTTCCGGCAGGCTGGTTTCGCCGACCGAGCCGAAAAGCCGATAGAAGCGCTGGGTCAGCATCCGACGCAAACGGCTGTCGGCGGCCCGGTCGGTGCGCTGGCCAAAAACGTTTTTGTAGCCGTCGCGCCAAAGCCCTACAAAGGTCTTGATCGCTTCCGGCGGGTGCTGAAGGTCGGCGTCCATGATGATTGTCGCCGCGCCCCGTGCGTGATCGAGGCCCGCCGCTATGGCGACCTCCTTGCCGAAGTTCCGGCTGAGCGACAGGGCGCGGACGCGCGGGTCTTTTTCATGCGCGGCGCGGAGAACCTCGAGCGTATCGTCCGTCGATCCGTCGTCGACGAAAATAACCTCGAACGAAGGCGCGCAATGCGCCAGCACCGGCAGAAGCCGCTGCAGCAAAGGTTCGATATTCTCGGACTCGTTATGAACTGGCGCGACGACGGAAAGCTCCGCGTCCGCCACGCCCGCGTCGGATCTCGTCATTGTGGCGGCCTCTTCATTGAAAGCGCCGAGCCCGGAAGGCGCTTTTCTCCATCGCGTGGACTGAAGGCTGGAGCATGTCCTAGTTGAAAAAGCCCATCAACTTTTTCAAATACATGCTCTAGTCTTCGGCCTTGAATTGCGCAAGACAACGGCGAAATTCAGAACGCCGTCGGCGCTGAGCGGATCGCAAGGAGTTTATGTTCATGGGCGTGGCCGAAGCTTCCTTTTCATTCAGCCTCTGCGCCGATGATTTCGCTCTATCGCCCGGGGTCAGTCGCGGCATTCTCGAAGCGCTGGACGCCGGCCGCCTGAGCGCGACGAGCGTCATGACGACGCGCCCGTCTTGGCCAAAAGGCGCGCGGGCGCTCTCCCAATTCAAGGGGAAGGCCGACATCGGCCTGCATCTCAATCTGACGCTCGGAACGCCACTGAGCGCCATGCCGAAACTCGCCCCCTCGGGCCATCTGCCCGGCATCCATCACGTGCTGAAAGCGGCGCAAAAATCCGAGCTGCCCGAAGCCGAGATCCAGCGGGAAATTTCCCGCCAGCTCGACAGTTTTTGCGACCATTTCGGCTCTGCGCCCGATTTCGTCGACGGGCATCAGCATGTCCAGATTCTGCCGCAGATCCGGCATTGGCTTTTCGAATGTCTCGAAAAAAAGGGATTTTCCGGCAAGACCTGGCTGCGCAACAGTGGGGATCGTCCGCTCCATATTTTGCGGCGCGGGGTCGAGCTTAAAAAGGCGCTTGGGATAGCCTGGCTCGCCAGGGGGTTCGCACGCGAGGCGGCAAGGCGCGGCTTTTCCACCAATTACGGTTTTTCCGGCTTTTCGAGCTTCGACCCCTGCCGCGACTACGCCGCCGATTTCGCCGCCTATCTCCAGGCACCTGGCGGACGTCATCTCATCATGTGTCATCCGGGCTATTGCGATGAAGAACTTGTCTCCGCCGATCCCGTCACCCTCACGCGCGAGCGGGAGTTGAACTTTCTTCTCTCGCCGGCCTTCAAGGGGCTGATCTATGAGAATCGTGCGAAATTGGCGCGTTTCAACGCCGTCTGAGCTTCCTCACGCTTATAGGGACAGCATTATGTATCGCGCTTCTGCAAGTCATGGCGTCGCCTGGGTGACGGGGGCGAGCTCGGGGATAGGCCGGACAGTAGCGCTCGAACTTGCGCGACGCGGCTACAAGGTCGCGGCGACGGCGCGCCGGAAGGACGAACTCGCTTCTCTCGCGGCGGCAACGGATAATATTTACAGCTTTCCCGGGGATGTCGTCGACGCCGCGCATATGGCGGCTCTTGTGCGCGAAATCGAGGCGGCGCACGGCGCAATCGCGCTCGCTTTTCTCAATGCGGGAGTCTATTTTCCCGCCGAAGCCGATCGGTTTTCCGCCGGGCTGACTTGGCTCACATTCGAGATTAATGTCGGCGGCGTGGTCAATTGCCTAGATCCTATTCTCGCCGCGATGCTGTCGCGAGGCGGCGGCCAGATCGCGATCAACGCATCGCTCGCGGGCTATGGCGGCATCCCGGGGTCGACCGCCTATGGCGCGACGAAGGCGGCGCTGATCTATATGGCGGAAGCGCTCAAGCTCACCTATGAGCCCAAGGGCCTTACCGTTCAGGTGGTCAATCCGGGCTTTGTCCGCACCGATATGACAGCGCATAACACGCATTTCGAAATGCCGTTTTTGATGGATGCGGAGCAGGCGGCGAGGATCATCTGCGACGGTTTTGAGCGGGCCGGCTTCGAGATCGCCTTTCCGCGCCGACTCGCCTGGATCGCCAAGGCCGTTCGCCTATTGCCATATGCGCTGTTTTTCCTGGTCATGGCGCGCGCGACGCGGCAAGCCCGGCGGGATCTTTGACCGGATCCTTTGCGCGCCTGAAATAGCTTGCATAACCGGGCTTCTGTGGCTTTGAAGACGCAGGGGCCGCAAAACCAAGATGGCTGGACTTGCCAATGCCGCCAAATCAACCGAATCCTCATATCCAATCTTCGGCCATCTTGCGTGGAAGTTCAGAGGGGAGAAGTAATGCGGCTTGCGATCGGGACGACGGCATTATTTGGCGTCGCAATGATTTTGGCCGGTTGCGCGATATCGTCACAGCTCGGATCGGACCCGATAACCGGCACGCTAGCGTCGCAAATACACCTGCCTGATGGGGTATTGGACTACGAAATCATCTGCGACCAGGGCACGCGTTTCTGCATGATGCGGGCTGAAGCCATCTGCGGTGGGCCTAATTACAGAATAGCGGACAGGCCGTCGCAAGCGCCGCGGGTTCAGGCTCTTATCGACGAGTATCGGTTTGTGACGGTGAACACGAGCAATCCGTATATCATAAGGATTGTTTGCGGCTGAGCGCGCTTCGATCAGGCTCTTGAGGCAAATTTTGTGTCTTGGCTCCTCCCCAATTCCTTTTGCCGGGCGCCCCTCCTGGCGCTGGCGCTGACGCTTCCTGCCCTTGCGCGAGCGGAGGATACGGAAAGCAGCCCAAAGGAGGCTGTCGACACTGAGCACATCTTCGGCTTCACGGAAGGGGCGGATATCGGCGAGAAGGGCGAAAAAGAGCTCGAGGACACGACAACAGGCCGTTTCGGCAAGGATGGCCATTATGCCGGGCTCGCGCATGAAACAGCCATCCGTTACGGCGTCGTTGAGGGCTTCCGAGCAAGCATTGGGGCGCTTTCCGATTATCACGCCGTCTCTGGCGTGCCCGATCTCACCGATCGTCACGCCCTGAATTTTAGCGGCGTGACGAGCGAGTTCAGATGGCAGGTTTTGGAGCGCGGGAGTTCGCCTCTCGACCTCACCCTATCGTTCACGCCGCAATGGCAGCGCATCGACGATTTATCGGGCCAGCGCGTGCAAAGCTACGCCTTCCCCGTCGCGCTTCTTGCCGACGTGGCCCTGATCCCAAACAAGATGTTCGCCGCCTTCAATCTCACCTATGCGCCCATCTTCACGCGCGGCGGCGGAACATGGGGGCAGCAAAACCCCGTTGAAGTCTCCTTTGCCGTCTCGACGGCAATAGCCGACAATGTTTTTCTGGGCGCCGAAGTCCGCCATCTGACCCTCAACGACCATGGCTTCTTCTCAGGCCATGCTCTCTTTGTCGGGCCAAGTTTGTTTGTGAGGCTGTCTGACGCCATCACCGTCAAGGTAGCGTGGGATGCGCAGATTCCCGATGAGACAACTGGGCGCCTCGATCTTGCGAACTACGAACGTCAGCAAGCACGCGTGCAGCTTGCCATCGGTTTCTAAGTCTCGCGGCGCATGGCGCGGAAGTCCCCCTGAAGCTCGCGGCACTGCCGTTACAGCCTGTTTTCAAGTCGATTGCGGCTTCCAGCAAAAATGACGCTGGGAGCCGCAGTTGCGCGGCTGCTATGAGCGGAATGTCAATTCGAAGTGTAGGCGGCGTTCACGCCGGCGAGCGTCGAGCTGTTCGGAGTCGCAACCGAATGATCGTCAGAGTCGCCGTCATGGCCGGCATTGACTTCAGCGGGTTTGGCGGGCGGTTGTGATGGCGCTGTTGTCTGCGGTTGAGCAACAGGAGCGTTGGCTGTCGAGCGGCTGGCGTAGAGCGCTTGAGCGCCGAAGGCGGAAATTGCGGAAATAGACATGCTGGCGAAAGCCTTCGATTTGAGCGGCATGTCGGCCATCATGGCCGCGCTGACGGATCGCAAGTGAAAATGCGACCATGCGCCGATCGAGAAAGTCTGATTCATTCAGACGCTGTGCTGATAATCGGAAAGCATTATCGTTTCCTTGTCATCGGCGTAGACTCGGGCGGGTCCAAGCCGGCCGGGGAATTCTGTTGCTATTGCGGGCCATACGTGAGCAGCGTCCGCACGTAACGATATTAATGAGAGATTGAGAAGATGAAACTAAGCACCCTAGTCACGGCTGGCATGATTATAGCTCTAACGGCCGGTCCGTCTTTGGCGTTTGAAAATCAAACGAGCACAAATAGCAATCGTCTGGTTCAAACCGTGAGCTGCAGCGTCAATGATGAGAACAAGCAGGCTTACTGCATGAGAGCCTGTGAGGAGGTCTACATCGACGGCAGCCAGAATTACGCCGCGACCTCCGACTCGCGCGCTGATGGCCGGAAGGCATGCGAAACCAAGTGTGGATGCTGATCCGGTTGCTTTGAACTAAATTCAAACATCCTGAATTCGAACGCGTGTTTCATGCGAGACTCCTGCGCTTAACGGCTGCGGGCTCCGCATGGTGTGATCCCCGCGCGCGAAAGAAGCTCATCCCTTGATCAGCCGGAAGGCGTCGCGCGACGCCTTCCGGCCGCAATATGGTCGACTATCGGCCAAGTATAGCTCTCGCCGAGTTCGAACTGAGCCTCCTGCAAGGCGTCGCCAAAGAGCGGTTGCGCGAAGCAAGCCGATCGCCTAATCGAGCATTTTGAGGCTCAAGGGCGCGGCGAATGGCGGAGGACGAACTCCACAAGGACATTGTCCAGCATCACGACAAGGTTTTGATCGTCGATTTTGGCTCGCAGGTGACGCAATTGATTGCGCGCCGGGTTCGCGAGGCGGGCGTTTATTGCGAGATCGCGCCTTTCCAGTCGGCCGAAACAGCTTTCGCCTCTCTCGCGCCGAAAGCCGTGATCCTTTCCGGCGGCCCGGCCTCTGTTCATGACGAAGGCGCGCCGCGAGCGCCCGACGCGCTTTTTTCAACGGGCGTTCCTGTGCTCGGAATCTGCTATGGCGAACAGGCCATGGCGGCGCAGTTGGGCGGCAAGGTCGCGGCCGAGCATCATCGGGAATTCGGCCGCGCCGAGGTCGAGATCCTGGCGGAAAGCGCGCTCTTCGACGGCGTATGGGAAAAGGGCGAGCGCTACCCTGTCTGGATGAGCCATGGCGACGCGGTCACCGAACTGCCGCCGGGCTTTTCCCGCATAGCGACCTCGGCCAGCGCGCCGATGGCGGCGATCGCGGATGAAGCCAGGGGCTTCTACGGCGTGCAGTTTCATCTCGAAGTCGCGCATACGCCGGATGGCGCGAAGCTGCTCTCGAATTTCGTCCATAAGGTCGCGGGGCTTAAGTCCGATTGGACCATGCGCGCCTTCCGGCAAGAGGCGATCGCGGCGATCCGCGCGCAAGTGGGCGGGGGACGCGTCCTTTGCGGCCTCTCGGGCGGCGTCGATTCTGCGGTCGCTGCGGTTCTGATCCATGAAGCGATCGGCGAGCGGCTGACCTGCGTCTTCGTCGATCATGGGCTTTTGCGCCAGGGCGAGGCGGAGGAGGTCGTTGGCCTCTTTCGCGGCCATTACAATATCCCGCTGGTTCACGTCCAAGCGCAGGACCTGTTCATCAACGCCTTGATCGGCGTCAGGGACCCGGAGGAGAAGCGCAAGACCATCGGCCGCCTGTTCATCGCCACTTTCGAGGCGGAAGCCAAGAAGATCGCCGCCGACGGCCGCGGCGCGCCGGAGTTTCTCGGCCAAGGCACGCTTTATCCTGACGTGATCGAAAGCGTCTCCTTCAGCGGCGGTCCGTCGGTCACGATCAAGTCGCATCACAATGTCGGCGGCCTGCCCGAACGCATGAACATGAAGCTCGTCGAGCCTTTGCGCGAATTGTTCAAGGATGAGGTGCGCGAGCTTGGCCGCGAGCTTGGCCTGCCGGAGGCTTTCGTCGGCCGGCATCCCTTTCCGGGACCCGGCCTCGCCATCCGCTGCCCCGGCGGCGTCACGCCGGAAAAGCTCGCGATCCTGCGGCAGGCGGACGCCATCTATCTCGATGAAATCCGCAAGGCGGGCCTTTACGACGAGATCTGGCAGGCTTTCGCCGTGCTCTTGCCAGTGCAGACCGTCGGCGTCATGGGAGACGGCCGCACTTATGAATTCGTCTGCGCCTTGCGCGCGGTCACCTCGGTCGACGGCATGACGGCGGATTTCTATCCGTTCGACATGAAGATCCTCGGCCGCGCGGCGACCCGCATCATCAACGAGGTCAAAGGCGTCAACCGCGTCGTCTATGATGTGACGAGCAAGCCGCCGGGCACGATCGAGTGGGAATGATTTGGCCGTATTTTGCGCACCGCAATCGTCGCCCCAGCGATAACCTGAGATCTGGCCGCTGGCGGCAATGACTCGGTGGCGAGGAATCGTTGGTAATTTGCGACGATCTTACTGAAAAGGCTGACGCGGTTCTGCGACGGCATGGTCAAATGCGTTCGATCAGCGCCATCGCTGCGGCGGGATTGCGCTGCTTGAAGCCGCTGATGACATAGAGGAAGACGTCGCGCTCCTGAACGTCGGGCTGCGGCGCCGCCACCGTCTCCAAGCCCTGCGCAAGACCGCCTGCGCACCAGATTCTTGCGCGCGCCGCCCAAAGGTCGAGCGCGGTGTCGGCGTATCCAAGCGCTTCGGCCTCGGTTGTTCCCATGATGCGAGCATAGACGAACCGCGCGGTCAGGTCGGCGATCTGCGGATATTTGGAGTCCGCGGCGATAACGACGCCGACGCCATATTGCCGCGCGAGCCCGACGAAGTCTGGCGTCCGAAAGCTGTCGTGGCGGACCTCGACGGCGTGGCGGACGGGTCTGCCATCCACGGATTTTGGCAGCAGTTTGAGGAAAGCCTCGAAATCGTCGGGATCGAACTGCTTGGTCGTCGCGAACTGCCAATTTATCGGGCCGAGCTTGTCCTTCAATTCCAGGACGCCGCTCTTAAAAAAGCGTTCGATGGACTCGCCTGCCTCTGCGAGGACGCGGCGATTGGTGGTGAAGCGCGGGCCTTTGAGAGTAAAGACAAAACCGTCGGGCGTTTCATCATGCCATTTGGCGAAGCTCTCCGGCTTTTGCGAACCATAATAGGTGCCGTTGATCTCGATCGACGTGAGTTTTCTGCTTGCATATTCAAGTTCACGCTTTTGCGTGAGACCTTCGGGATAGAAGGCGCCCCGCCAAGGCGCGTATGTCCAGCCGCCGATGCCGATTCGAATTTTCGATGACGCTTTTTTCTGCACTTTTAGCCCCTGTTGTGCGTGGCGTTCTGCGCCATGACGTCTAAGGCGCAACATCCCCCAACCCGGGCGCATTATTCGGGTTAGGAAAGACGCGGCCTCCTATGATAAACTTAAAAAATATAGGAGTTCCGGTTAGAAAATAGGCTCGAGCCGACGCGAGGCGGACAGGTTTCAAGACGAGACTTCGGGAGCAAGCAATGCGCAACTCGATATTCTTTTTCGCCATCGCTGCGGCCATTCTTATGGGCCTCCCAGGTTTGGCCTTTGCGCAAGCGCCTGGGGCGGGGCCCGCGGCGGCGGCTGCGTCGGGGACGGCGACCCCCGTCATTACCCGGAGCGGCGGCTTTCCTGGCACGAGTTTGGGGGCCGCGGGAGCAGGGGCGGGCAGCACGTCGACGACAACAGTAACGACCTCCCACGCGCGCTCCCCTGCAATGATTTCGGGCGTCGCTCACATCGGCGCGGGAACGGGCGGCCTCGGCCTCGGCATGGGCAATGCCGTTGGCGGGGTCAGGGATACTGCGACAGGGGCGGGGACGAGCGGCACGACCCTCGGCCTCCGCTCAACCACAGGCGGCGTTTTCGGCTCCGCCGGCGGATTGAGCGCTCAGACCGGCGGGGTCAACGACGGCTTCACCTGGGGCATAAACACCGGCGGCGTCAACGGCAGCGCCATTGGAGCGGGCACCGGCGGCCTCAAGGATTTGAACACGCTTGGAGCCTCGACCGGGGGCACCAGCGAAGGCAATAACGCTCCAAGATATCGCGTTGTTCAGTAGGGCGAGGCTCACATATGCGCCTTCCCTTGATTCCGCCGAGCGAACTGTCGCCTGAACAGCGTCCTCTCTACGACGACATGCGCGAGGGGATCGGCAAGAGCTTTCACGGCTTCATCGCCATGGGCCAGGACGGCGCTCTCATCGGCCCCTGGAACCCCTGGCTGCACGAGCCTCGAATCGGCAAGCCGATTTGGGATCTGGTCAAGGCGCTCTCCGCGCAGTCAAGCCTGCCGGATTCGGCCCGCCAGGTCGCGATTCTCGTCACGGGGGCGCATTTCCGGGCCGGATATGAAATCTACGCCCACGTCGCGGTCGCCGAACACGATGGATTGGGGGCCGCCAAGCTTTCGGCGATCGTCGCTGGGCAGCGGCCAGCCGATCTCACCCGCGAGGAAGCCGTCGCCTATGACGTCGCCGCCGCGCTTACCGGCGGCGGCGTGCTGCCGGAGCTGACCTATCGGGCGGCAACCGAGGCCTTTGGCGCGCATGGCGCGGCGGAGCTTTGCTATCTCGTCGGGCTTTATTGCCTCGTCTCCGTCACCCTCAATGGTTTTGACGTGCCCGTGCCGGAGGATGGCCGCGCGGGCTAAAGGGGCTCTTTAAGAAAGCAAGGTCTTCCGCCGCCGGTTGAGCGGCGCGTGGCCGGCGGCCTTCGCCAAGAGGGCTTCCATCGGCAAGCTCTTCGTGCGATGCCCTTTGGGCGACCCTTTTCTGCTTTCACGAGACCCAAATGGCCGATTTTTTCCGCGAAGTCGATGAGGACTACCGCCGCGACCGCGCGATCCGGTTCTGGACTAAATATCAATATTGGTTCATCGCCCTGTTTGTTCTCATCGTGGCCGGGACGGGGGCCTGGCGCTTCTATGTGCATGTCCGCACCGAGGCCGCGGAGGCGGCCGGCGCGAAATATGAAGCCGCTCTTCAATTGTCCAGCGAAGGCAAGTCGGCTGAAGCGGAGGCGGCTTTCGATGAGATCGCCAAGACCGCGCCCAAGGGCTATGCCAGCCTGGCGCGCCTGCGCGCAGCGGATGAAATCGCAACCCGCGATCCCGAGGCCGCGATCAAGGCCTATGACGCGCTGGCGTCGGATTCCGCCTATAACGAATATTTTCGTGATTTCGCCCGGCTGCGCGCGGCTATATTGAGCGTCGACCGGGGCGATTCGAAAGAGGTAGAGCAAAGGCTCAGCCTGCTCGGGGCGCAGTCTTTCCCCTATCACAACACGATCCACGAGCTTCAGGGCCTCACCGCTCTGCGGCGAAATGATTTCGAGGCGGCGGGGCGCTGGTTCGACGCCATCGTGTCCGACCCGCAGGCCTCGCCCGCTCTGCGCCAGCGCGCCGAAGCTTTCCTCGGTCTCGTGCAGGCCGGAAGCCTATCGCCTGAAATACCGACGCCAGGAAAGGCGCCCGCCGCGAAATCGCAAGCAGACGCGCCTCTTGGAGAAGCGCCGAAAAATTGATGTTCACAGTCGCGATCATCGGTCGCCCGAACGTCGGCAAGTCGACCCTGTTCAATCGACTGGTCGGCAAGAAGCTCGCTCTCGTCGACGATACCCCGGGCGTCACCCGCGACAGGCGTGAGGGCCTTGCGAAGCTCGGCGATCTGACCTTCAAGATCATCGACACCGCAGGCCTCGAGGAAGGCGACAGCGCATCCTTGCCTGGCCGGATGCGGGCCCAAACCGAGATGGCGATCGATCTCGCCGATGCGATCTTCTTCATTTTCGATTCGCGCGTCGGCCTCACCCCGGACGACCGTTTCTTCGCCAATCTCGTTCGCCGCGCGAATAAGCCGCTGATCCTCATCGCCAACAAGGCCGAAGGCCGCGTCGGCGGGGCGGGCGCAATCGAAGGCTATGATTTGGGGCTCGGCGATCCCGTGCCGCTTTCGGCCGAACATGGGGATGGATTCGCCGAGCTCTATGCGGCTCTCCGCGAGGCGCTTCCAGAGGCGACCGAAGCGCCGGCCGAGGCCGGGGAGGGCGAGGCGCGGCCGCAGTTCGGCGAAGACGAAGACGGCTCCGAGCTCGACATCACGAAACCCCTGCGGATCGCGATTCTCGGCCGTCCCAATGCCGGGAAATCAACCTTGCTCAATCGCATCCTCGGGCAGGATCGCCTGCTGACCGGGCCAGAGCCAGGCCTGACCCGCGATACGATCGGCATCGATCTCGAATGGCGGGGCCGCAAAGTCAAAATGTTCGACACCGCCGGCTTGCGGCGGCGGGCGAAGGTCGAGGACAAGCTTGAAAAGCTCGCGAACGCGGACGCCTTGCGCGCGGCGAAATTCGCCGAAGTGGTGGTGCTTCTCCTCGATGCGACCATTCCTTTCGAGAAGCAGGACCTGACCCTCGCCGATCTCGTCGAGCGCGAGGGTAGGGCGCTTGTGATCGGGCTCAATAAATGGGACCTGATCGAGGCGCGGGGCTCGAAACTCTCGGAGCTGCGCGAGGCGGCGGAAAGGCTTTTGCCGCAGGTCAAGGGCGCGCCGGTCGTTCCGCTGTCCGGCGAGACCGGCGATGGGATCGACAAATTGATGGAGGCGGTTTTTCGGGCGCATGTCGTCTGGAACAAGAGAATAGCGACGGCGAGGCTCAATCGCTGGCTTGCGGGCGCGCTCGAGCAGTCTCCGCCCCCGGCAGTCTCCGGTCGGCGCATAAAAATCCGCTACATGACCCAATTGCGCGCGCGGCCGCCCTATTTCATCCTGTTCGGAAATCAGCTCGACGCTCTGCCCGCAAGCTACGAACGCTTTCTCGTCAACGGCCTGCGCAAGGCCTTCGATCTGCCCGGCGTTCCGATCCGCATATCGAAGAAGACGACCGACAATCCTTACAAAGACAGGGCGACGCGGCACAGGTAGGATTGCGCAGCGGCTTCATGCGGCGCCGGCGTCCGACTTGAGTTTCTGCTTGTGAAACAGAGCGGACGCGTTGGCTGCGGCCGGAAATTGGAGGCTGCGCCAGCGCCTAGCCAGCGATTCCAGCCGTTAGGATGCGTAGCTGCCTGGATCGAAGGCGCGCTGCGCTTTCCTTAACGCCTTTCGAAATCGTGGAGCTGGATAACGCGGTCCTTCCGCTAAATGTCTCACTATATAGGTCTTCAATATAATGCGCCGCGTCATCGCAATGGATTAGCAGTTACTTTTATCATTACAGTCATTCGGCGCAATTTACAAAAATGACATCTAATAAACATTGACTTAAGGCATCACGCGTTTCTAAATTAACCAATATTGCATTTGTGACGGGGGGAACGCATGCAAAGCATAAATCGCAAGGAAAGCGCCTTGAGGGGGCGGGGGGTGAGTCTGTGCGCCGTGCTGGTGGTGGGGACGATGACCTTGGCGGGCGAGGCAATGGCCCGGACGGGGCAGCCCTTGGCCTATGTCGCGAATTTTTACGACAATACCGTTTCGGTGATCGATACCGGGGACAACAGGGTGGTGAACATTGTTCCCGTGGGGCATGGCCCATCCGGGGTCGCCGTCACGCCAGACGGAAAACACGTCTACGTCTCAAATTTTGCCGATGGCACTGTTTCGGTGATCGAGACCGGACGTTCCGCTGACAAAGTGGTGGAGACGCTCCAGGTTGGGAGTGGCCCTAAGGGATTAGCCGTCGCGCCAGACGGAAAACACGTTTACGTGGCAAATTCGGGGGAGTTCTATTCCGTCACCGTTTCGGTGATTGACACCAGGACCAACGCAGTGGCGACGGTCACGAACTCGGAGTCGTGCTCTCCGCTTGCAAGAGTGTGCGTTAACTTTGGCCAGGCTTCTTCGGTCGCCGTGACGCCGGACGGGAAATACGTCTATGTCGGGGCTCAAACCAGGGCGGCCTTCGAGGTTTTCAGCTACCTATTTGTGTTGGATACCGCCACCAACACCTGGGGGAATGCAGTTACTTCAGGCTATGGAATTGTTTTGCTGGGGAATTTCCCGCCCCAAGTCGCCGTGACGCCGGATGGAAAACGCATCTACGCCGCGAACGGCGCTCCTGATTTGACCCAATACAATTCCGGCTTCGAGGTGATCGACGCCGCGACCAACAGTCAGACGGATTTCCTTCAGAATTACTTGACCCCCGGCGGGCTTGCGGCGTCGCCAGATGGGAAACACGTTTACATCGTGGGCGATTACTATCTTGACGCTGCTAACCAAGTTTTGGCGATCGACACCGCACTTAATACTGTCGCGGCAACGTTCCAGGTTGGCTCCACCCCATTCGGGGTCGCTGTGACGCCAGACGGAAGACACGTCTACGTTGCAAATAGCGGCGACAACACTGTTTCGGTGATCGATACCGCGACCAACAAGGTGGCCACGGTTCAGGTTGGGACCAACCCCATTGCGGTGGGCGTCATTGCGCCTCCGCAGGGCGTCCCATTCCTCGCTTTCAACGCAAAACTCGATGTCCACTTTGGCGGGGAGCCAAGCCGGGACGCTTTTGACCTTCGGTCCGAGTTGACCTTGAGCAGTAGCGCCAACAATGGAATTCACCCCGACTCGGAACCGGTCAAACTTCAGGTTGGCCCATTCATCACTTCCATTCCGGCCGGATCGTTCAGCCAGCGTAGGAACGGGTCTTACGCCTATGAGGGCGTCATCGATGGCGTGAAGCTAGAAGCTCAGATCGAGCCCACGGGCGCCTTGCGATACGCCCTCCGCGCCGAGGCGAGCGGCGTCAATTTGGCCGGAACCGCTAATCCCGTGCAGGTTTCGCTGAGCATCGGCGATGACGCTGGCCTGACTTCGGTCAAGGCGCATTTTGATCGACGAGATAACGACAATACGGGCGACCAGGGGCAGGGGGGCCGCGAAGCCTCCAACGATTAAACTGAGTGTCGGCCTCGACCGGGAGAGACTTGGCCAAGACTACAAGCATAGCGGTTAATATGTCCTGCGCGTTGAGGCTTTCGGGCCGCGCCGTAAGCCAACGAGCTTTTGAAAATTCGATTGGAATGGCCGCTTTTGGCCCAACGCAGAAATACAACCGAGCCGCCGGCTCGGCTCCGCGCTTGAACTCGTCCCGGCCGCGATGCGATGATGGCGCCGCCGGCGGCCGCAGGGGTCGGCCATTAGCCAAGGACCAACCGCATTGCCCGCACAAGGTCAGTTTGCAGCTTTGCGCCGCGCGCTTTTGCGCGTGGCGGAAGCGGTCGTCATTGTTTACGTCGTCCTTGACGGAATCATAACGCCGCTTTTCCGCCCCGTTCTTCGCTGGACGGCGCAGCTTCGACTTATCCTCAGCCTTCAGGATTTCGTCCGGCGTCTGCCGCCTTATGCGATTCTCGTGTTTTTCTTGGTTCCCCACGCCATCATCGAGCCGGCCAAAATCTACGCCGTCTATTTGATCGGCTCGGGACATCCGCGCATCGGGCTGATCACGCTGGCGCTGACCTATCTCATCGGCCTCGTCGTCGTGGAGAGGATCTATAACGCCGGCAGGGAGAAGCTCAGAACGATCGTCTGGTTCGCAAAGATCCTGGATTGGCTGTTCGACTTTCGCGATCGACTCATCGCCTGGGCGAGATCGACGCAGGTCTGGGCTTTCTCTGTCAAGACCAAGCGTTGGGCCGCAGACGTCATTAGACAAGCGCGGCTGCGCGTCGGAGCTTGGCTGACCTCCAAATTCGGCTGAACTTTGCTTCTGAATTAACGCTGCGCCGGTCGCGCGCGCTTGTGGCCACGGCGCCCCGCGCCTATGCTAAATGCATGACTGGCGCTCATCTGAACAATAACTCTTCCGACCCGCAATATGAACGCAACCTCGAGGCGGCGACGCCGCTCGGCGAAGAGAGCGACTTTGACGCTTTCGAGACGCAGCCAGCGCGCGGGCGGAGGTTCCGGCCGGTGCCGGTTCGCATCATCCTTCCGAATCTGGTCACGCTGCTGGCCCTTTGCATGGGCCTCACGGCGATCCGTTTCGCGGTGGACGGCCAGTTCGAAATCGCCGTCATCGCCGTGATCGTCGCCGCCATACTGGACGGATTGGATGGCCGCATCGCGCGCGCCTTGCGCGGCACCTCGAGATTTGGCGCCGAGCTTGATTCGCTGGCCGATTTCGTCGATTTCGGCGTTGCGCCGGCGCTCATTCTCTATTTCTGGAGCCTGCATGAGATCAAAAGTCTCGGCTGGTTCGCCGCCCTTGTATTCGCGATCGCCGCGGCTCTTCGCCTGGCCCGGTTCAACGTCATGCTCGACGATCCGAGCCGTCCCGCCTGGCAGGCGCGTTTCTTCACCGGGATGCCAGCGCCGGCCGGCGCGATCGTCAGCCTTTTGCCGCTCTACCTCAATCTCTCCATTCTCGCGGTTCCGAATATTCGGGACCTCGTCCCTTTCGAGATCGTCTATGTCCTGTTCGTCGCCTTCTTGATGGCGAGCCGGATCCCGCATCTGTCCGGCAAGAAGATGGGCCGGGTGCCGCGCGAATATGTCATCCCGGTTCTTTTCGCCATTGTCGCCTGCATTCTGCTGCTCGCGACCTTTCCAATGGAAATGCTCGTCTGCCTGACCCTGATCTATTTTGCGACCATTCCGCTCGCCATCCGGAAGTTCAAAGCCTATGAAGCCGCCGACGCCGCCCGGATCGCGGCCGCCCTGCCGCCCCTAGCGCAGCCGCATTAGGATCTGCGGGAAGAGTTGCGGATTTTTCGCGTAATATTATGTAAAGATGGATCTTTAAAGCGGGAGCGGTTCGATGGGATGCGCCCGCTGTGTGGACGCCGACGGCGGCGCCCGCGCCGCCCGCCATTGGGGCCGAAGCCGCTGTCTTTGCTGAGAGCCGATGCGGCGAAAGCCGTTCGGGCGGCGGCAAAATCCAGCGCCAGTTCACAAATGCTCGGTTCTCGATTAGGGTCCGCGCAAATCGCCTGCGCTGGAGTCTTGTTGCCTCTTGCGGGATCTCGCGAAATTGTGATGGTTGATCATTGGTCGGCGGGCCGGAATTCGCTAGCCCCCATGCCGCTTTGCGCGCGCGATGCGCCGCGTGCGGCAGGGTCCGGCCACGGATAAAGAGACGACGGACTTAGGTACAAGGAAAGAAATGTCGAAAGAAGAATTGCTTGAATTTCCAGGGGTCGTCGTCGAATTGCTCCCGAACGCAACCTTTCGGGTCAAGCTCGAGAATGAACATGAGATCATCGCCCACACGGCAGGGAAAATGCGCAAGAATCGCATCCGCGTTCTCACCGGCGACAAAGTGCTCGTGGAAATGACCCCTTACGACCTCACCAAGGGTCGCATCACCTATCGGTTCAAGTGAACTTGAAATTTCATGATGGACGATCGCCGTGACCGCTGAAGAAAAAGCTTGGCGGCCAAGGCTTGTGCTGGCCTCGGCGTCGCCGCGACGGCTCCAGCTGCTGCAGCAGGTCGGGATCGAACCCGACGCTTTGCTGCCAACCGATCTCGATGAGACGCCAGGCAAGAACGAATTGCCGCGCAGCCTCGCAGCGCGTCTCGCGCAGGAGAAGGCGAGGGCCGCAGCCAAGGTCGCGGCGGCGACGCCGGAACTCGCCAAGGGCTATATTATCGGCGCGGATACGGTCGTTAGCGTCGGCCGCCGCATCTTGCCCAGATGCGAAGTGGTGGCGGAGGCCGCGCAATGCTTGCGTCTCCTGTCCGGACGGTCGCACCGGGTTCACACCGGCGTGTGCCTGATCACGCCGAAGGGCCATGAGCGTCGCAAGCTTGTTGAGACTCGGCTTCGCTTCAAGCGTTTGTCGTCGAGCGAGATCGAAGCCTATCTTGGATCGGGCGAATGGCGCGGCAAGGCCGGGGGCTATGCGATCCAGGGGCTTGCCGGCGCATTTGCCTTGAAGCTCGTCGGATCTTATTCTTCGGTCGTCGGCCTGCCGCTTTACGAAACGGTGTCCCTGCTCGCCGGCGAGGGATATCCCGCGCATCTTTTCTGGCTGAACCGCGTTTGACGAAGCGGCTTTAGCTTGAACCTCCGGACCGGTCGATGAATTCCGACAAACGCGAAGATCACGGCCCCGAACGATCCGCCGAGGCGGCGTCGCGGCCTTGTCCGATCTGCGGCAAGCCTTCCGTCTTCGCCATGCGCCCATTCTGCTCTAAGCGTTGCGCCGATATAGATCTGCATCGTTGGCTGGGCGGCGTCTACGCCATCCCGGTCGCGCCAGAGGACGAGCCGGATGCTGGTCCCGACGGCGCAGGTGAGGATTGAGTCGATGCGGCAGTCGAGCAGCATGGCCCGGTGACGCGAGATTATGTTTTTTGTCGTCTCCAAGATCTTTTGGCTTGTCGCGGAACCGCTCTCCCTGCTCGTCGTGCTGGGCGTCTTGGGCGTTCTTCTCGGGTTCACGCGTTTCGCGCGCGCAGGTCGAGCGCTCGCCGCCGGGGCGATGGTCGTCCTTGCGGTTGGCTTGTTGACGCCCCTCGGCGCGGCGCTGCTGCGGCCGCTGGAAGATCGGTTTCCGCGGCCTCCCGCCGATAGTCCGCCTCCGACCGGAATCATTGTCCTCGGCGGATCGATCTCCCCCGCAAAGACGGAGGCGCGCGGCCAGATCATTCTCACGGACGCCGCCGCAAGGCTAACGACCGCGGTGGAATTGGCGCGGCGCTATCCCAAAGCGCGGCTGGTGTTCACGGGCGGCTCGGGCAGTTTGAGAGAGGAGCAGGCGGAAGCAGTCGGCGTGCGGGAGCTCTGGCTCGCGCTGGGCGTGCCCGCCGAGCAGATGAGCTTCGAGGCGAAGTCCCGCAACACCTGGGAAAACGCCCTATTCACGCGCGATCTGGTCCAACCTAAGCCCGGCGAGACCTGGCTTCTTGTGACTTCGGCCTGGCACATGCCGCGCTCGGTCGGAATTTTCCGGCGCCTGGGTTTTGACGTGACGCCCTATCCCGTCGACTACCGCACATTCGGCGACGCGCGCGATTGGCCGATGAATTCACCAGTCTTGGAGCGCGCCTTCATGTTCGATTTCGGCGTTCGCGAATGGATCGGGCTTCTCGCCTACCGTTTGGCCGGCAAAACCGACGCGCTGTTTCCCGCTCCGTCGCAGTGAGCGCCCGCTTTCAGAAATTCGCTTCCCCGGCTCTTTCAGGTTGATCGCTCGCCATGACTTTTACCCTCGTCATCGCCAATAAGGCCTATTCCTCCTGGTCGTTTCGGCCTTGGATTCTCATGCGGCATTTCGACGTCGCTTTCGACGAAATCGTTGTGCCGCTGGCGCAGGCAACGACCCACGAAGTCATCTTGCGCTACTCGCCGAGCGGCAAATGCCCGGCCTTGCGCGATGGCGACATCCTTGTATGGGATTCGCTGGCGATCATCGAATATCTCGCCGAACGGCTCCCACAGATTCCGATCTGGCCACAGCCGCAGACGGCGCGGGCCGAGGCGCGCTCCCTCGCCGCCGAGATGCATTCGGGGTTCATGGGTTTGCGCGGGCTCTTGCCGATGAACATGCGCAGGCCGGTCGCCAAACGCGAGCTGACGCCGGAGGCCAAAGCGGATGTCTCCCGCATCGAACAGGCCTTCGCGCGGGCGCGCAAGCGGTTTGGCGAAGGCGGCGCCTTCCTTTTCGGCGAGTTCTCCGCCGCTGACGCTATGTTCGCGCCCGTGGTCAATCGCCTGCATGTTTACGACGTATCGGTTACGCCGGAGACGCGGGCCTATATGGATGCGGTGATGGCGTTGCCCGCCTGGCGGGTTTGGAGCGCGGAAGCCGCAGCGGAGGCCTGGAGAATCGAAAAATACGAGATCTCATAGTCCGTAAAAGACGGACCTTGATTCGTTGGTTATTGTCGGATTTCGTAATTCATCGGACGGCGTGTCTCCTGAAGTTCTTCCGCAGCAAGCACATCCGTCAAAGATCTTCCTGACAGGTCAGTATACGATCAGGCTCGTTCCGACCTCTTGAAGCGTGGGCTTGCCATTAGCTGCAGTGCAACATCCGAAAAATTGCGTTCCGACGCTCAAAATGCTTGCCGTTGCGACGTACAAGGGCGAATTATAATCGGTTCATGAATTTTAACCGTGCGAGGCGCCAAGTGAATCGCTTAGTGGGCAAGGGCGCGGCGATTACGCCAAAGTCCAGCACGAAATCGGACATTGATCAGTTTCTCGACGCTGCGGCGAAACTGCCTGCGCCTACCGCGAGCGGGCGAGGAAGGCTCGTTTTCGCGCTGGATGCGACAATGAGCCGGCAGTCCACCTGGGACTTGGCGCAGACGGTTCAGGCCAAGATGTTCGCAACCGCCGCCGCGCACGGCGGGCTCGAGGTTCAGCTCGTCTATTATCGCGGGTTTGGCGAATGCAAGACCTCGCCTTTCATGTCTGGCGGCCAGGGCCTCGCCGGGCTCATGTCAAAGATCTCGGTCGGCGCCGGCCAGACGCAGATCGAAAAGGTCTTGCGCCATGTCCGCGACGAGACGCGGAAAAATCCCATTCGCGCGCTTGTCTTCGTCGGCGACGCCATGGAGGAGCAACTCGACGTTTTGGCGGCGCTCGCCGGTGACCTTGGTCTCTTGGGCGTCAAGGCTTTCCTCTTCCAGGAGGGACGCGACGCGATCGCCGAACAGGCTTTCCGGCAGATCGCCTTGCTGACCGGGGGAGCCTATGCGACATTTGACTCGTCCGCGCCGGAGCGGCTCGTGGCGCTTCTATCGGCGGTTGCGGCCTATGCCGCCGGCGGGCGGCGCGCCCTTGAATTCGAGGCGCGCGCACGGGGCGCGGCGGCGGCGAACCTTCTTTTAGCGCAATTGCGTTGAGTGGCGTCGGATGCTTTATCTTCTTGCCGGGTTTCTGGTGTTCTGGCTTGGGCTTTATGCGCTCAAGGCTTTCACTCAGGCGAATCCGGCCGAGCTCGCGCGTTTCATGCGGCGCGCCGGCGGCTGGGCGGCTCTTGGCGTCGCCGCGATTCTCTTGTTGCGCGGACGCATCGACATGGCGATCGGGCTTGGCGGGCTTGCGGCCTGGTTGTTGAAAATCAGCTATGGCTCGCCATTCCGGCTGTTCAAATCAGCTGGCGGAGCGGGGGTCGGCCGGGTTTCATGCGTCAGATCGGCGATGATCGAGATGGAGCTCGATCATGAAACCGGCAAAATGCGCGGGACCATCCTCGCGGGTCCGGATGAGGGCAAATTGCTAGACTCGCTGACGCGGCCGCAATGCGAAGCCCTCTATTGCCTCTGCTGCAGAGACGATCCCGAGGGAGCCCGGCTTCTGGAAGCTTATCTCGACCGCAGGTTTTCCGGCTGGCGTCCGACAGACCAGCAAAGGCGCGACTCTGGGGCCTCCGATGGGCCGCGCCGCGCCGGCGCCATGTCCAAGGATGAAGCGTATGAAGTTTTGGGACTTCAGAAAGGCGCTTCGCGCGAGGAAGTCGTTCGTTCGCACCGTTCGCTGATGAAAAAGCTGCATCCAGATCACGGGGGGACGACGGACCTGGCGGCGCGCGTCAACGAAGCGAAAGATGTCCTGATGCGGCGTCATCAGTAGAGGTCCAGGGCCTTATTCGGGTAATGATTGAAACGGCGGATCAAGGGTCAAGCAAGCGCTTGCGGCCACGGCTTTCAATTCTTGGTCGCGAAACAGGAAAATCCGGAGCGCTTCAGGGTCTTGCAAGCGAGTTCCGCGCTTTCGGCCTGGAGCCCGGCGAAGCGAGCCCGGTAAAGCGTTTCTGAACCTTTCTGCACTTTTTCGGTAAAGGGCTGCGCCGAGTTCAGGGCTTTGGCTTCCGATTTGGCCCGGGCGAGAAGCGCGGTCGCCTTGTTGACGTCGTCGGTGGCGCCGATCTGAATCATCCAACCGCTGCGCGCGGACGCGGGGCGGCGGGAATCGGCGATTGTCGCACTGTCGCCGCGGGTCGACTCCAATTTCGCTGTCAATGTCTTGTCCGAGCCATGCTCCTTCGCCAGCGGCGGAGCCCACCCGCCGCGCGTCGCGGCGGGGGTCGCCGTCGCGGCGACGGCTGAAGCGTGGCCTGAACGTGCGGTTGAACCGTCGAGCGTTGCGCCTTTCGAATTGGTCTCATTGGATGCGGCGCGCGCATCCGCCGGCTGAGGTTTCGACGCGCCTGAGACGAAGGCTGGGCGGGGCCTATCGAAAGGAACATCTGCGCTGATGGACGCGACCCGAACGGGATCGACCTCCGCTGGCTTGGGCGCGACCGCCGATGCGGCTGGCTTGGAGCCGGCGTTCGGATCCGCCTTGAGTTCGGCGGCCCTCCTCTCCCAGTCCTGACGAGCGGGAGCCGGCCTTTGCGTTTCAACAGTCTCAGCGAAGGAGTCCCCCGAGGCTGTCTCGGAGATTGCGGCGGCGCTGCGAGCCGTTGCGCCATCCTCAATATTGTCTTCGATCAGATTGGCCATCAGGCGGTCGCGCGAGGCGGCGCTGGCGCCGCCCAAAACGGCGGCGACGATATGATGCCCGTCGCGCTTCACCGAGGCCAGAAGATTGAAGCCTGAGGCTCGGGTGTAGCCTGTCTTGATTCCGTCCATCCCTTCGACCCGATCGAGGAGATGGTTATGGTTCATGATCGTCGATCCGCCATAGTAGAAGGCGTGGGTCGCGAAATAGTGATAGTGGCGCGGGAAGCGCTCCTGAATGGCGCGTCCGAGAATTGCGAGATCATGCGCGGTCGTCACTTGCTCGTCGTTCGGCAGACCGGAGGCGTTCGCGAAATGCGTGCGGCTCATTCCCAGCGCATGCGCCTTGTGGGTCATCAGCTCAGCGAAACTGTCTTCGTCGCCGCCAATCCTTTCGGCGATCGCGACGGCGATGTCGTTCGCCGAGCGGGTCACGACGGCTTTGATCGCATCGTCGACGCTGATCGTCTGGCCAGGGCGAAGGCCGAGCTTGGTCGGGGCCTGGCGGGCTGCGTGGGCGGAGACGCTCAGATCGCTGTCAAGCCGCAGATTTCCTTTCTCGAGCTGCTCAAACAAGAGATAAAGCGTCATGACCTTGGTGATCGACGCCGGATGCCGGAGATCGTTCTCGTTGCGCGCATAAAGCGTGCGGCCGGAATTGGCGTCGACGACGATCGCCGCGAAATTCCTCGCGTCGACGCTCGTCGGCGCGTGCATGCGCCGCCCGAAATGCGCATGGCGTGAGTGATGGGAAAAATGCGGATAGGAAGAGAAATGGCGATGATGCGGCCAATGACGGGCTTCAGCGGGCGAAATGATTGCCCCCGCCAACAGAACCATAGCGAAACCATATAGGGCGACGGCAATCTTTGTGCGACGAACAGTCGCGCCCAACTTCAACATGTCCGGCATCCTTGGTCTTCGACATGGAATGGTCCTGTCGGCAACGCTAAGTGCGCTCGGTTACCGACGGGTTAAGAGCAGGGTTTGAGCTTCCCCAAACCGTCCCAATTCGAACTTATGCTGCACTGCAAGATCAACTTGACGTGATTTGTGCGCTGCACTATATTCAATTTTGCAGGCCTGTGAACGCGCCTGCGGTATCAGCCGCCTCGAATGAGGGCAGAACCGGCGTATGTTCGACGAAGGAAGATCAAATGGCCTACCAGTTCGATGATTTCCAAAAAATTGGCAAAGAGCAACTCGAAGCTGCGACGACGGTGACGTCCTCCCTGGCCAAGAGCTTGCAGACGATCGCTTCGGAAGCGACCGAATATTCGAAAAAGTCTTTGGAGAATAGCTCCGCCTTCCTCGAAAAGCTGCTCGGCGCGAAGTCCTTCGAGAGCGCCATTCAGATCCAGTCGGAATACGCCAAGAACTCTTACGCGGGCTTCGTCGCCCAGGCGACGAAACTCGGCGAACTTTATTCCAATCTCGCCAAGGAAGCTTTCAAGCCGGTCGAGTCCGCGATCGCCAAGGTTCAAAGCTTCAAGGAATAGGCTGCATTGATCCGCGCATAAAATTTGCGCGGAGCCATCATTTCAACTTCGCGGAATTTTGGCCGGGGAAATCTCGGATAGCAATTCGAACGGACTGCGATCTGAGAGGCTCGGCTTTCGCCGAGCCTTTTTTGGATGGAGTTCCCGCGAGGACTATTGCCTCTGGCGCTCTGGCTGGACGGTGAGCCTAGCCTATTTCAGGTTCTAGGTTTGCGAAAGCTGGAGCTCCATCGACCAGGAAGGATGTCATGGCTGAGACCGAGGAAGAAGGCGGGCCTGAGGCCAAGGAAGCGACCAGAGAAGAGGTCTTGACCGAGGCTGGGGAAGAGGCCAAGCCCGAGGCCGGGGAAGAGACCAACGAAAGAGTCTTGGCTGAGGCGAGGGAAGACGCCAAGCCTGAGGCTAAGGAAGATGACGAGACGGATGACAGTCGCAATCTTCAACGGCTGGGCGACGGGCTATTCGAGACGACGACCGCGCCAGTTTCCTCCATTCTAAATGGTTTCCAGGCCATCGCCGTTGAAGCGAATGATTATTCGAAAAGCGCGCTGGAAAGCAGTGCTTCTTTTGTGCAAAAGCTCTTCGCCGTCAGATCGTTTGACGGCGTCATTCAGATCCAGTCGGAATTCGCCAAGACGTCCTATGCCGGCTTCATCGCGCATGCGACGAAAATGGGCGAACTCTATTCCACTCTCGCCAACCAGGCGTTCAGGCCAATCGAAGCGGCGATCGCCAAGGGGCGCCGCTGGAAAGAATAGCAGACGCGCTGAGGTCTCGGACGCCAAGGCCGCAAGCTTCTATAAACCGATTGAGATCTGAAGGGCTCGGCTTTAGCCGGGCTTTTTTTTTGGGAAAATTTCTGCGCCTTAACGCTGCCTATTTTCGCGGCGCCAAGGGAGAGCGTCACAGCGGGCCCTGCAGCGGCGTAATTTTTGCTCCGCATGATGCGTGGCTCATGTTTCGAGCGGATGACACAGCAAAATGCGGCGATCGCTTGGCCAATTTCCTCGCGCGATTCAATTCCCTCTTGCAGGGAAGCCGCGCGCGTTGTTCACTTGGCTTCCGCCACTGGCCAAATGCGTGTGGCGAGATATCTAATTAGGAAGGCGAGGACTTCGGTGGTGACGGACGGACCTCTTCGGCGAAGTTTTTTCCGGGCTGGCCAGCCTGTTTGCGCCGAGACGCGCGGCGGCATTGGTTTTGCTCGGTTGGCTGCGGCTATGTCCCGGTCGATCCAAGCCGCCAAGGACCCGCAGAGAGGCGGCGATGGCGGCCCGGGTTCGGGCACAGCGGTCATTACGCGGCCGAAAACGCAGACGCGCCGTCCGAGCATGTATCGCGTCCTGCTTTTGAACGATGATTATACTCCGATGGAATTCGTGGTCTCGGTCTTGAAGAAATACTTCAACAAAGGTCCCGAGGAGGCGACGCGCATCATGCTTCATGTTCATCAGCATGGCGTCGGCGAATGCGGGATCTTCACTTACGAGGTCGCCGAGACCAAGGTCACGCAAGTCATGGATTACGCCCGAAAGCACCAGCACCCGTTGCAGTGCATCATGGAAAAGAAATGAGAGGTTGGAGCCAATGCCGTCGTTCTCCCGCAATCTCGAACAATCGCTCCACCGCGCTCTCGCCGTCGCAAATGAGCGACATCACGAATACGCGACGCTCGAACATTTGCTCCTCAGCTTGACCGAGGACAGCGATTCGGCCGCCGTCTTGCGCGCCTGTTCGGTCGACCTCGATCTTCTGAAGAAGAACCTTCGCGAATATATCGATCAGGAGCTCGACAATCTCGTCAGCGACGGCCGCGAAGACGCCAAGCCGACGGCGGGGTTCCAGCGCGTCATTCAGCGCGCTGTGATTCATGTCCAGTCCTCCGGTCGGGAGGAAGTCACTGGCGCCAATGTGCTCGTGGCGATTTTCGCCGAGCGGGAAAGCCACGCCGCCTATTTCCTGCAAGAGCAGGACATGACCCGCTACGATGCGGTCAATTACATCAGCCACGGCATCGCCAAACGGCCGGGCCTTTCGGATTCGTCCAAGGCGCCGCGCGGCGCGGAGGAGGAAGCCGAGGCCCGCGACGCGAAGGACGGCAAGGAGGGCGGCGATTCCAAGAAGAAGGAAGGGGCCCTCGACGCCTATTGCGTGAACCTCAACAAGAAGGCGCGCGATGGCCGCATCGATCCTTTGATCGGGCGCGAGGCCGAGGTTCAGCGCACGATCCAGGTCTTGTGCCGCCGGCACAAGAATAATCCTTTGCTGGTCGGCGACCCAGGCGTCGGCAAGACTGCGATTGCCGAAGGCCTCGCCCGCAAGATCGTCAAGAGCGAAGTGCCCGAAGTCCTCGCCGAGGCGACGGTTTTCGCGCTCGACATGGGGACGCTGCTCGCTGGCACCCGCTACCGCGGCGATTTCGAAGAGCGCCTGAAGCAGGTGATGAAAGAAATCGAAAATCACAAGAAGGCGATTCTTTTCATTGACGAAATTCACACCGTCATCGGCGCTGGCGCCACGTCAGGCGGCGCGATGGACGCGTCGAATCTCTTGAAGCCGGCGCTGGCGCAAGGCACGCTGCGCTGCATCGGCTCGACGACCTATAAGGAATATCGGCAATATTTCGAAAAGGATCGCGCCCTGGTTCGGCGCTTCCAGAAAATCGACGTGAATGAGCCTTCGATCCCCGACGCGATCGAGATCATGAAGGGGCTGAAGCCCTATTTCGAGGAATTCCATAAGATTCGCTACACCAATGAGGCGGTGAAGGCGGCGGTGGAGCTGTCGGCGCGCTACATTCATGACCGCAAGCTGCCGGACAAGGCGATCGACGTGATCGACGAGACCGGCGCGAGCCAGATGCTGCTGCCGGAAAGCAAGCGAAAGAAGACGATTGGCATCAAGGAGGTCGAGGCGACCATTGCGACAATGGCGCGGATTCCTCCGAAGACGGTCTCGAAGGACGACGCCGAGGTTCTCGAACATCTGACGGAAACGCTCGAACGCGTGGTCTATGGCCAGAACAAAGCGATCGAAGCTTTGACTTCGGCGATCAAGCTGGCGCGCGCCGGACTGCGCGACGGCGAGAAGCCGATCGGCAGCTATCTCTTCTCGGGTCCGACCGGCGTCGGCAAGACCGAGGTCGCGCGACAGCTCGCCGTGAGCCTAGGCGTCGAGCTCGTCCGCTTCGACATGTCGGAATATATGGAGCGCCATACGGTTTCGAGACTCATCGGCGCGCCTCCCGGCTATGTCGGTTTCGATCAGGGCGGCCTTTTGACCGATGCGATCGATCAGCATCCGCATTGCGTCTTGCTCCTCGACGAGATCGAGAAGGCGCATCCGGATCTCTACAACATCCTGTTGCAGGTGATGGATCACGGCAAGCTCACCGACCACAGCGGCAAGCAGGTTGATTTCCGCAATGTGATCCTGATCATGACGACAAACGCCGGCGCGGCCGACATGCAGCGCGCCGCTTATGGCTTCACGCGTTCGAAGCGCATAGGCGAGGATGTCGAGGCGATCAATCGGATGTTCGCGCCCGAATTCCGCAACCGGCTCGACGCGGTCGTGACCTTCGGGCATCTGCCGGCGGAAGTCATCAGCAAGGTCGTCGACAAATTCATCATGCAGCTCGAGGCGCAGCTCGCCGACCGCAATGTCACGATCGAGCTCACCGACGAGGCGCGCAAATGGCTTGTCGAGCATGGGTATGACGAGCAGATGGGCGCGCGGCCAATGGCCCGGGTCATCCAGCAGACCATCAAGACGCCGCTCGCGGACGAAGTTCTGTTCGGCCGCTTGAAAAACGGCGGAACCGTGCGGGTCGTCGTCACGGCGGAGGAAGATGGCGTCAAGAAATTGGGCTTTGTCTATCCCGAAGGTCCGGTTCTACCGCGGCCGGAGCGCGACATCGTCGAGGCGGGCAAGAAACGCGTCCGCGCGGAGCCCGAAGTGCGCCGCGCCAAAGCGCGGCGCTCCAAGGGCGATGAAGGAGGGCTGGGCGAATCATCAGGCCCTGACGATGATGAGGCGGAGACAGTCGGCGGCGGCGAAGAGCCCGATTTGAAGCACTAACGGCAAGAGCTATACAGTTCAGAGGGGCGCCAAGGCTTTCGGGTTTAAGCTTGGCGCCTGGAACGCGAAAGGGTCGCGGCGAAAGCGCTGCGGCCCTTTTGATTTGGCGCTCCGTACACACAGGGGATTGCGGATTTCGTCAATCCGCTTCGAGCGTGGCCACGATCCTTTTGCGAAATCCCTCAAGAACCTCTGGCTTTTCCAGTTCGCCGGTGTGCGGCCGCAATCCGGCATCAGCCCATCTCGGCAGAATATGAAAATGGAGATGGAAGACGATCTGGCCGCCGGCGGGTTCGTTGAATTGCTGGATTGTGACGCCGTCCGCGGCGAACGCCGTCCTGACTGCCCGGGCGATCTTTTGCAAAGGCCCCATCAGCGCGGCGAGGGTTGCTATGTCGACGTCGAAAATGTTGCGGGCGCGCGCCTTTGGAATCAGGAGGACATGGCCGTCGGCGCGGGGCATGATGTCCATCAAAGCCAGGGCCGTCGCGTCCTCATAGACCTTGTGGCAAGGCAGTTCTCCGCGCAGGATCTTCGCGAATACATTCGCATCGTCATAAGGCTCCGGCATGGTCGCGCTCCCTCAAATCGGCCGCATCGATTTGACGAGAACAGCGACAGCGGTCAAGGCCCCTTCCTGAACGGCGTAAGTTCGCCATATTCCTCGATGGCCGCGTCGATATGGACGCGCTCCCTCTGGAGATATTCATCGATCGCGCGGGCGAAGCGCTTGTCGGCTATGTCATGCGCAGAGTAGGTCGGGACCGGAACATAGCCGCGTGCGAGCTTGTGCTCTCCCTGGGCGCCCGCCTCGACCCGGGCAAGTCCGCGTCCGATTGCGAACTCGATCGCCTGATAATAGCAGACCTCGAAATGAAGGAACGGATGTTCCTCGATCGCGCCCCAATTGCGCCCATAGAGCGCGTCCTTGCCAATGAAATTGATCGCGCCCGCGATATAGCGGCCGTTGCGCTTGGCCATGACTAGCAGGATATGATCCGCCATGGCCGCGCCTACGCTCGAGAAAAACTCCCGCGTCAGATAGGGCGCGCCCCATTTGCGGGCGCCGGTATCCTGGTAAAATAGAAAAAAGCTGTCCCAGTGGCTCTCCTTGATGGCGGAGCCGGTCAAGAGCTCGATCTCTATGCCTGGGGCCAACGCTTCCTTGCGCTCGCGGCGGATCATCTTGCGCTTGCGCGACGCAAGATCGGCGAGGAACGCGTCGAAATCCGCGTAGCCTTTATTGATGAAGTGGAATTGTTGCCCGGTGCGTTGCAAGAATCCGGACGCGCCGAGCGCCTCCCACTCCGAGCGCGTCGGAAAAGTAATGTGAATCGACGAGGCTTCGATCTTTTCGCGCCAGCTCCGAAGCCCGGCGATCAGCGTTCGCCGCGCAGCCTCGCCATGGCCGGGCGCGATCAGCAGCCGACGGCCGGTCGCCGGCGTGAAAGGCACGGCGATTTGAAGCTTGGGGTAATATTTTACTCCGGCGCGCTGATAGGCGTCGGCCCAGCCATAGTCGAAAACAAATTCGCCCATGGAATGCATCTTCAAATAGGCCGGCGCCGCCGCCGTGATATGTCCGCCGTCATCCTTGACGACAATGTGCGTGGATGTCCATCCATGGCGCGGCGCGACTGATTTCGAGGTTTCGAGTGCCTTCAAGAAAGCATGAGTTATGAAAGGGTTGAACCTTTCGACTTCATGTTTTGATTGTTCCAGTTCGCGCGCCGCCGCATCTTCGACGCAAAGGTCTTCGGCGGCATCCGCGGGACGATTTGGCCGCGGCGAATTTAGATCGTGCTCAGGGACCCCCGGATTGGCGCAGGCGTCCCATTCCGCAGCGTCGATCTCGTTCATCGATTGAACGACATGAGCCGTATAGCGCGAAGGCATGGCGGCGAAATCCCGAGCTGGAGCAGGCGTCCAGCTTAACCCTCTTCGCACGTGCAATAAAGACGCCATGGCCTCAGACAGGTTCGCGCCCAAGGAGGCTCTCCGCGTTCACGTCGCGCAAGTCGCTTGCGCCCCGCGAGGCTTGCGCCGGAATTGTTCGATCGCCCTTTCGGCCGCATCGAGGCCGCTCAAATATGCGCCATGGGCGGTGGTGAAATCATGCAGCGAGCAGGCTTCGCCCGCGAAAAACAATCTGTCCTCCACCGGGGCGGCCAGCACTGCGCGCGCATGGGCATGGCCGGGGAGCGCATAGGAATAAGATCCGCGCGCATAGGGATCGCGCCCCCAACCCGTCTCGGAGAGGGGCCGCAGACGCGCGCGAACGCCGCCGCCAAGCAGGCCCGCTAGCTCGGTTGCGGCGAATTCGAAAAAGGCGCCTTGACCCTCGGCCTCTAGCTCATGCGCAAGACGCCCGCCGAAATAACCTTCGATGAGCGGCCGGCCGAAGGGCCGCAAGTGATAGCTTCCGGTTGCGGTACGGTTCGGATCGCCGAAAAGATGGCCGTCGACGGGGAGCATTTCGGGCGCATCGATCGTCATGACGAGCTTGTCAGCGAGGCCGAGCGGCAGGCCTGAGGCCGCGTTGACCTTGTCGGGCAAGTCCGGACGAAACCGAATCGTTTGCGCGGCGATGAGCGATGTCGGCGCGGTGAGGATGACGGCGTCCGCCGTCAATGGTCCTCGCAATGTTTCGACGCGTAGCCGCGCGCCCTGGCGATCGATGAGCGTGACGGCGCAGTCGAGGACAATTGGCAGTCTGGCTCCATGCGCCGCGATCGCCGCGCCATAGCCTTCGCGCACCCTCCAGTTGACGCCGCTATCGGCATAGCGGGTCAGATCACGGGCCGAGACTCGCTCGAGCTCGGCGCCGTTCATGAAGCAGCTTTCGGCGTCGATCAGAGGGTTCCAGCGGCAGCCCGGTTCAAGCAGCTTTGCCGCTGCGAAATCGCCTCCGCTCAAATCGACCGACGCGAGACGGGCGTGGAAATGCTGCGACGCCTTATGAAAAGACGCCTGATCTTTACTGCTGAACCCGAGGTTCTTGCTCTGCGTGATCCATGCGGGCGCGGTCTTGTCTATGGTGAATCCCGTCGCCTCGGCCAGACGAGCCCACGGATTGCGGTCAGCCGAATGCAGCCAGCCGCATCCGAGATCGAGCGGATAGTCGGCGTCATTGCGCGTATAGGCCCGCCCGCCGATCCGATTTCTGGCTTCGAGAACGGTCAGCGAAATTCCCGCCGTCGCCCGCGCCGATGACAATGACCTCGAGATCGTCCAAAGCTGGCGAAGCCATTTGAGCTCCTTTTGCTCCGTAGACCGAATTTGCCTAAGCTCATTCGACTCGATCGGGCCGTGCCGCGCCTGTCGGATTTCCCTCAAATACTTAATCAGGATTTCCGAAGCCGGCTATTTGTGCTTGGGTTCAAGATCGGCGCGCGTTTTCTAGAGCGCTTTCCGACCGAATAGAATATCATTCGGTCGATAAGAAATCGCTCAATCTCAAAGAGTTGGAGCATGTTCTGATCGAAAAAGTCGGTCAACTTTTTCGGAACATGCTCTAAGACATGTCCATGAGGCAAAGTATGATGACCATTTGGGTGCGCAAGTCCATGGCGGTCCTCGAGGCCGAGGCGAAAGTTTGCGAATATGACGCGGCGGGCGATGCGACGCAGTTGCAGTTGCGCCGGACGCTTTCGCTGACGAGCCTGATCGCGCTCGGCATTGGCTGCATCATCGGCGCGGGCATTTTCGTTCTGACCGGCCATGCCGCCGCAGCTTATGCAGGGCCGGCCGTGAGCCTGTCCTTCGTCCTCGCCGGTCTCGTCTGCGCCTTCGCTGGCCTCTGCTACGCCGAGATGGCCTCGACCGTGCCGGTCGCCGGCAGCGCCTATACCTACGCCTATGCGACGATGGGAGAGTTTATCGCCTGGATCATCGGCTGGGACCTTATTCTCGAATATGCGCTCGGCGCGACGACGGTGGCCATCGGATGGTCCGGCTATGTCACGAGCTTCCTGAAAGATCTTGGCGTTGTGATTCCTGCCGGCTTGGCGAGCGCGCCTTTCACTTTCGATCCGACAGGCGGAGAATGGTCGCGCAGCGGCGCGCTGTTCAATGTTCCGGCGGCCTTCATCATCGTGTTGGTCACGATTCTGTTGGTCGTTGGAATTCGCGAATCGGCAAGAGTGAACAATGTAATCGTCCTCATCAAGCTGACGATCATCATCGCCTTCATCCTGGTCGGCGTATGGTCCGTCACGCCTGCGAATTGGGTGACTGAGAGCAACCCCACAGGGGCCTTCATTCCGCCCAATGCCGGGCCGGGCGCTTATGGCTGGAGCGGCATTGTTCGCGGCGCCGGGGTCGTCTTTTTCGCCTATATCGGCTTTGACGCCGTATCGACCGCCGCCCAGGAAGCCCGCAATCCGCAGCGGGACATGCCTATTGGCATTCTTGGATCGCTCGCGATCTGCACTGTGCTCTATGTGCTGGTGGGCATCGTCCTCACCGGCATCGTCCCTTTCGACAAGTTGAACGTGCCGGATCCCATCGCTCTCGGCGTCAATGCGATCGGGCTTGGCTGGTTTTCCGCCATTATCAAGCTTGGCGCGATCCTTGGCTTGAGCTCGGTCATTCTGGTGCTCCTGCTCGGGCAGCCGCGCATCTTCTTTTCGATGGCGCGCGATGGGCTCTTCCCCCCTATCGCCGCAAGGGTGCACCCGCGTTTTCGGACGCCCTATGTCACCACGCTGGTGACGGGCGCGGTCGTCACGATTCTATCCGGGCTGCTGCCGATCGGCCTGGTCGGCGAACTGGTCAGCATCGGCACCTTATTCGCCTTCGCCGTGGTCTGTCTCGGCGTTCTGGTCCTGCGGATCACCCATCCCGAGATCCACCGTCCATTCAAGACGCCCTTTGTCTTTGTCGTGGCTCCGCTCGGCGCCGCTTCGGCGATTTTCCTGATGTGCGGCCTGCCGAGCGACACCTGGATCCGCCTTGCGGTGTGGCTCGTCCTTGGCCTCGCCATCTATTTCTTCTACGGCCGCAAGCATAGCCATATGTCCGGCCGCGACCGGAACGGCTGAAGTCATCCCGCCAGAGTTTTTCAGCGCAAGCCGCTCCCTCGCCATCGGGCGCGAAAAGCGAGGGGAGGGGAGCGTCAGACCCGGCGGGCGATGGATTTGAGAAAGCCTTGGTAATCCTCGGTCAGCTCCATATCGACGGCAAGCGTCGAGGAAATCAGAAGCGCCGCGATGAAGCTTTCGTCGTTGCGGGGATCGGCGAGCGCTTCCTTGATCGGCGGCACATTCTCTTCCGGCTTTACGAGCTGCGACTTAAGCTGGGTCGTGATCGTGGTCCATTGGGCGCGAACCCAGGCCGCCAAGGGGCCGATTAATTCGACCTTGAAATTGGATTTGCGGGCTTTCTCCAAAAAGCGGACGCCGGCGTTCCATGTGTCCTTGGGCTCGAAATGGCCGTCTTCCATCAAGGTCTTGCCGATCATGCCGACATGGTCCTCGAGGGTCTCGGGCTTTGCGTCCGGCTCCTGTTTGAAATGCCAGAAAGCGAAGGAGCCGGGGTAATTCTCTCCGTAGAGGGCGATGAGGTCTTTTTCGACCTTGTCGAAAGCCGCCTTATCCGCCTTTAGCGCCGCGGCAATGCCGAAGGCGAAGATGGAATCGTCGGCGATCGTCTTGACCCCGGTCAGGTTGAGGTCGGACTTAGACAGTTTGGGGATGGAGCCGTCCGGATTTGGCGTGGCCTTTCCGGCGCGCTGCGCCATGACATGGGCGGTCACCTCCAGCCAGCCGGTGAGGCTCGAAGAAAAGAGGCTCGGATCGACCTCGATGATGGACCGGTTCATTGGGTCTTTACGTATCAGCACTTCATTCATGTATCGATCCTCGGCGCCTTCCTGGACAAGGCTTGGATAGGCAAGGGTTCAGTCTCGCGCTTGAGCATGTTCCGAAAAAGTTGATCGACTTTTTCGGAACATGCTCCAACTCTTTGAATTTGAGCGGTTCCTTTTCGATCAGATGGCTCCATCTGATCGGGAGGCGCTCAGCGCGTCAATCGGCGGGGCCGCGGCGGACGCGACGCCCGCGCGCCGATCGCACGAAGGCTAATGCGGCGCGGGTCCGGACCGGCGGCTGGATAAGAAGCGACAGGCCGCCGACAAGCCCGGCGAGAGCCAAGCTCCAGAGCGCATTCCAAATCAGCGAAGTCATGAAAGCTCTCCATTTATTCATTGTGCCGCATTTTCGAACAGAAACGCGATAGGCGACGCCGCAATCACGCGAAAATGCTTGTGTCCTCGCCTTCTGTTTTGGCCTTCGATCCGCGTCCGTTACACGGGCGCGGCGAGCCAGCGCAGCCGGTCCAGAGCGCCTTGCAGGATATAGGCCGCGGCCATTCTGTCGATGACTTCGGCCCGTTTGGCGCGCGAGGCGTCCTGCTCGATGAGGGAGCGCGTCACGGCGGCGGTCGAAAGCCGCTCGTCCCAATAGATGCAGGGCCTCGTCGTCAAACCGCCAAGGTTGCGAACAAAGGCGCGGGTGGCCTGCGCGCGCGGACCTTCCGATCCATCCATATTGAGCGGCAGGCCGACGACGATCGCGGCGACGTCAAATTTTTCCGCGAGCTCCGTGAGCCGAGCCGCGTCCTTGGTGAATTTGGTGCGGCGGATCGTTTCCAACGGCGTCGCGATCCGGCGCTCCACGTCCGAGAGCGCAAGGCCGATCGTCTTGGTTCCGAGATCGACCCCGATGAGGCGCTGCCGCGCGCCGATGCGCGGCTGCAATTCGACGAGATCGAGGATTTCCGCGGCCATCGCCAACCTGTCGCGCGCGCTTGTTTAAGGCGGCTGATCCGAAGCCTCTTTGCCCGGCGCCGGCTTCGTCTTGGAGCGCTTCCCGATCGGATGGAATCATCTGATCGAAAAGGAATCGCTCAAATTCAAAGAGTTGGAGCATGTTCTGATCGAAAAAGTCGATCAACTTTTTCGGAACATGCTCTAAATCATTTTGGCGCGTTCGTGGAGATTTTGCACATGAAAATGACTTGGCTCGGCCATTCGGCGTTCCGCATCGAGCTTGACGCGGCGGTCATCCTGATCGACCCGTTCTTGCGCGGCAATCCGAAATTCAAAGGCGACTTCTCAAAGGCGACCGAAAAGGCGACCCATATCGTCTTGACCCATGGCCATGACGACCATGTCGGCGACGCCGTCGAGATCGCCACGGCGACGGGCGCGGAGGTCGTGTCGAATTACGAGATCTGCATGTTTCTCCAGTCGCAAGGCGCGGCAAATATCAACCCCGGCAATACCGGCGGCTCGATCGATTGCGGCGACTTCAGCGTGACATTCACCCAGGCCTTGCATTCGTCAGGCACGATCTTCAACGGCCAGTCGGTTTATCTCGGCAGTCCAAACGGCATAGTCATCAAGCCGAAGCATGGCCCGACTCTTTATCATATGGGCGACACCGATATTTTTTCCGACATGGCGCTGATCGGCGAGATCCATCAGCCGAAAATCGGCCTCGTCCCGGTCGGCGACCGCTTCACCATGAGCGGCAAGACCGCCGCGCTCGCCGTGAAGCGCTTCTTCGCATTCGAGACCGTCGTGCCCTGTCATTACGGGACGTTCGATCTCTTGAGCCCGGATCCGAGCGAGTTCGCCGCCGCGATGCAAGGCGCTCCGACCAAAACAGCGGCGCTGCAGATCGGCGAGGCTTTGGCTTTCTGATAGCCAAGCCGCTGCAAGGCAAATTGATTGCGCGCGCAGCGGAAATGATGACATTGCCGCCATCATGGGCAGCAGGAGAGCGACATGGACTTTATTTGGGAGTTTCTTCACAACGAGACCGTCCTCGCCATCATCGGTTGGATCGGCGCGCTTGGCGTGGTGATCCTGTGGATATGGATCGCCCGGTTTGCAATCGGCAAAAGAGTGAAGCAATTCGAACGGGAATACGCCGCGAAGGCGGCCAAGGAGAGCGCCGCCGACGCGCATGAGGCGCCGAAGGAATAGGGCGGCGCCCATCCCTGATGCGGGAGCCAAGGCAAGACGCATGTGGTCGCGGGCTTGGGCCTTTTTGCGAGACGAAGGCAACCGGGGAATCCTCGCATTCCTCGGCGGCGGGGCCGTCGTCGTCATCGGCGGCCTTTGGGCGGCCTTCACCTTTTTCTATGAGAAAGGCGGCGAGAAGCCAGCTCAATCCCAAACGATTGAAGTCCATAATGGGAATGTGATCGGCTCGGGACCAAACGCCACTTTCAATGCGCCGGTGACTATCAATCCCGACGCGAAGGAGGCGGTCGCTCCGATCAACGAACGGCTCGACAAACTTGCAGCCGAGGTCGCGCGCGAAAAAGGCGTCGAGGTCGCGCCGCTCCTGTCCGTCCTCGCCAAGCTCGGCGAGAAGAGCGTGCGCGAGGAAGACATCCCGAAGCGGCTCGACGCGGCGGCCGATGAGTTGATCAAGCTCCGCGCGGAAATTGACCGCCTTCGTGCCGGGCCGCCGGCCTTGGCTGCGGTCGCGGCGGAGGCGCAGGCGCTTATCGACAAGGGCGATCTCGACGGCGCGCGTCACGCTCTGGAGCGCGGTCGCGAAGCGGCGCGGACTGAACGGGTCGAGTCGAGTCGCTTTGAAGCCGGATTTCTGGCTCAGGAGGCGCGCGTCGATGACTTGCAGATCGCCTATCGTTCGGCGGCGGCAAAATATGCCGAAGCCGCTGCGCTTGTCGCCTCTTTTGACCCGCAGCAACAGTGGCGGCTCCTCACCGATCAGGCGAGCGAGCTCTACAAGCAGGGATATGAATTTGGGGAGGATGCGGCGCTTCTGGAGGCGATCGATGTCTATCAGCGAAGCCTCGCGCTGTCGCCGCGGTCGGAGAGGCCGCGCGACTGGGCGATGACGGAGAACGATCTTGGCGTCGCGCTCAAGACCCTTGGCGAGCGGCAGGCCGGAACTGGCCTGCTCGATGAGGCCGCATCGGCTTTTCGAAGCGCGACGGAGGAAATGACCCGCGACGACGCGCCACTGCAATGGGCGATGGCGCGCAACAATCTCGGCGCGACGCTTGAAGCCCTTGGAGCGCGCGAGACTGGGACGGCGCGGCTCGAGGAGGCTGCGACGGTCTATCGCGACGTCTTGAAGGAATTCGCCGGCGAGAAACGTCAATGGGCGACGGCCCAGAACAATCTTGGGGGCGTGCTCACCCTGCTTGGCCAGCTCGAGACTGGGACGGCGCGATTGGCCGAGGCGGTCGCCGCTTATCACGAGGCTTTGACGGAGTTCACGCGCGAGGGCGCGACGCTTGAACAGGCCATGACGCAGAACAATCTCGGCATCGCGCTCCAGGCGCTTGCGCTACGCCAGGGCGACGCCGCGCCCCTGGAGGAGGCGGTCGCGGCCTATCGGGCCGCGTTGCAGGAATTTACGCGCGAGCGGACGCCCTTGAAATGGGCCGCCGCCCAGAGCAATCTTGGCGGCGCGCTTGCGGCGCTCGGCGCGCAGGAAAACGGAACGACGCGGCTCGATGAGGCGGTCTCCGCCTACCGCGAGGCGCTTAAGGAGCAGACGCACGAGCGATCGCCCCTGCAATGGGCGGCGAACCAAGTTAGTCTGGCTTCTGTCCATATCGCTCTCTTTGCCAAGGATCGCCAGCCGCGCCATCTTGACGACGCCCTTGAAGCGGTCGACGGGGCCGCTGAGGAATATCGCAAGGCGCAATCGGCGGGTGACCGCGAAAAGGCGGAGCGCCTGCAGGACTTGCGCAAGCAAATCGTCGCCGTAAAAGATAAAGCGTAGCGGCGGGGTGCGCTAAAGCTCTTGCATTGCTCGCGCCCAAGCCGCGGTGCTATAGGCACATTCTTCGCTAACCCCCAAAATTGCTGCAAGGGAGAGCACATGTCTGTCGATCAGGCGACCGTGCGGCGCATCGCGCATCTGGCCCGGATCAAGGTCAATGAGGAAGACGTGCCTCACCTCCAGGGTGAGCTCAACGCCATTCTCGCCTTCGTCGAGGAACTGGCGAGCGTCAATGTCGAGGGCGTCGAGCCGATGACCTCGGCCATGCCGATGCCGATGAAAAAGCGCGAGGATGTCGTGACCGAGGGCGCCATCGCCGACGCCATCGTCGCCAATGCGCCTGCCGCCGAGGACCATTTCTTCGTCGTGCCGAAAGTCGTGGAATAGGAACGGACGAAACTTTGACCGAGCTCACCGATCTCACCCTCGCCGCCGCGCGCGAGGCGCTTGCGAAAAAGCAAATCTCCGCCGTCGATCTCGCCAAGGCGCATATCGCCGCGATCGAGCAAGCCCGCGCGCTGAACGCCTTCATCAAGGAAACCCCTGAGGTCGCTCTCGCCATGGCGGCCGATTCCGACGCGCGCATCGCGCGCGGGGAGGCGGGCCCGCTCGAAGGCGTGCCGCTCGGGATCAAGGACCTGTATTGCACGGCGGGTGTGCCGACCACGGCGGCGAGCCATATTCTCGAAGGCTTTACGCCGGCCTATGAATCGACCGTCTCGGCCAATTTGTGGCGCGACGGGGCGGTGATGCTCGGCAAGCTCAATCTCGACGAATTCGCAATGGGCTCGTCGAACGAGACCTCCTATTTCGGTCCGGTGATCTCGCCTTGGCGGCGAGCAGGTTCCAATGCGCCGCTCGTTCCCGGCGGCTCTTCGGGCGGCTCGGCGGCGGCCGTCGCCGCGCGGCTCTGCTACGGGGCGACCGCGACCGACACCGGCGGGTCGATCCGACAGCCCGCGGCTTTCACTGGAACCGTCGGCATCAAGCCCACCTATGGCCGCTGCTCGCGTTGGGGCATTGTCGCCTTCGCCTCGTCGCTCGACCAGGCTGGCCCGATCGCGCGGACCGTGCGCGACGCCGCGATCATGCTGCGCTCCATGGCGGGGCACGACGCCAAGGACACGACCTCGGTCAATGTCCCTGTGCCCGATTACGAGGCCGCGGTCGGCCGTTCGATCAAGGGAATGAAGATCGGCATTCCGAAGGAATATCGGCTCGACGGCATGCCCGCCGAAATCGAAAACCTGTGGCGTCAGGGGATCGAATGGGTGAAGGAGGCCGGCGCGTCGATCGTCGACATCTCGCTGCCGCATACGCGCTACGCCTTGCCGGCTTATTATATAGTTGCGCCGGCGGAAGCCTCGTCGAACCTCGCGCGCTACGACGGCGTGCGCTACGGCCTGCGGGTTCCGGGCAAGGACATCGCCGATATGTATGAGAGCACAAGAGCGGCGGGCTTCGGCAAGGAGGTGCGCCGGCGCATTCTGATCGGAACCTATGTGCTCTCGGCCGGCTATTACGACGCCTATTATGTGAGGGCGCAAAAGATCCGGACTTTGATCAAGCGCGATTTCGAGCAGGCTTTCGCCGATGGCGTCGACGCCATTTTGACTCCTGCGACTCCTTCCGCCGCCTTCGGCCTCGGCGAGAAGGGGTCCGCCGATCCGGTGGAGATGTATCTGAACGACATTTTCACCGTCACGGTGAACATGGCGGGGCTGCCAGGCATCGCCGTGCCGGCTGGCGTTTCGTCGGAGGGCTTGCCGCTCGGACTTCAAGTGATCGGCCGCGCCTTCGACGAGGAGACTTTGTTCGCCGTTGCGGCTGCGATCGAGCAAGCCGCGCCGAAGGTTGAGCCGCCGCCGAAATGGTGGGCGTGATCGCGCCTGCGCGTGAGCGGAGAAGACCACGGGATCTCGATCTCGGAGGTCGAAGAGCGAAGTCGTCGCTCTATCATTCAAATTGCTGCAGAGAGGCTGTATATTTAGCCATTGCGCGCTCATGGGCGCAGGTTCGCTAATGGGCCGTGGGCGCATGGAAACTCTGCCTGAACGTTCCAATGCGAGGCGGGCGAGAGACGCCGCTTTAGGCCCGAGTTTCCAAAGCGAGCCGCATCGAAAGGTCTGTGATGAACACGCACGCAAAACCCTCAAAACTCATCAAGGGCGCGACCGGCGATTGGGAAGTGATCATCGGGATGGAGATCCACGCCCAGGTCACGTCGCGCTCTAAGCTCTTTTCCGGCGCCTCGACCGCGTTCGGCGAGGAGCCCAACGCCAATGTCTCGCTCGTCGACGCCGCCATGCCCGGCATGCTCCCGGTTATCAACGAGGAATGCGTGGCGCAGGCGGTGCGCACTGGGCTAGGCCTCGAGGCCCAGATCAACCTGCGCTCGGTGTTCGACCGCAAGAATTACTTCTATCCCGATTTGCCCCAGGGCTATCAGATCTCCCAGTACAAAAGCCCGATCGTCGGCGAGGGGCTCGTCCATGTCGACGTCTCTCCGACTGAGCAGATCGAGGTCGGGATCGAGCGGCTTCACCTCGAGCAGGACGCCGGCAAATCGCTGCACGACCAGTCGGCGACGGAGTCTTTTGTCGATCTCAACCGCTCCGGCGTCGCGCTTATGGAGATTGTGTCGAAGCCCGACTTGCGCTCCTCCGAGGAGGCGCGCGCCTATGTCACCAAGCTGCGCACCATCCTGCGCTATCTTGGCTCCTGCGACGGCAACATGGAGCAGGGATCGCTGCGCGCCGACGTCAATGTCTCGGTGCGCCGTCCGGGCGAGCCTCTCGGCACCCGTTGCGAGATCAAGAACGTCAATTCGATCCGCTTCATTGGCCAGGCGATCGAGGTCGAGGCGCGCCGCCAGATCGGCATTCTCGAGGATGGCGGCAAGATCGATCAGGAGACAAGGCTGTTTGACCCAGGCCGCGGCGAGACGCGCTCCATGCGCTCCAAGGAGGAGGCGCATGACTATCGCTACTTCCCCGACCCCGATCTTCTCCCGCTCGAATTCGACCAGGCCTATGTCGATCGTTTGAAGACAGGGCTTCCCGAATTGCCTGACGCCAAGAAGGCCCGCTTCATCAAGGATTACGGTCTGCCGCCCTATGACGCGGGCGTCCTCGTCGCCGACAAGGAGACGGCCGATTATTACGAAGCCGCAGTCAAGCACGGCGGCGCGCGCCGCGACGCCAAGCTGGTCGCCAATTGGATTACAGGCGATCTCGCGGCCTACGCCAATTCGGTCGGCCTCTCCGTCGCGCAGACCCACATCAAGCCCGGCCAGATCGCCGGCGTCGTCGATCTCATCAGCGACGAGACAATCTCGGGCAAGATCGCCAAGGACCTTCTGGCGATCATCATCGCCGAGGATAAAGACGGAGACCCGCGCGCGATCGTCGAGGCGCGCGGGATGAAGCAGGTCACCGATGCCGGCGCGATCGCCGCCGCCGTCGATGCGATCGTCACGGCCAATCCCGACAAGGTCGCGCAAGCGCAGGCCAAGCCTTCCATGCTCGGGTGGTTTGTCGGCCAGGTGATGAAAGAGACTGGCGGCAAGGCCAATCCGCAAGCCGTCAACGAGCTTCTCAAAACAAAGCTCGGCATCTGAAAATCGAAGGCGGCTCGCGAATCACTTTGCGTGATTCGCGAGCGGCGGCGCGATCGGAGCGTTGACGATGCCGTCGCGTGGCGTTTTTTTTGACTGCGCACGAATTTTTTTTGTTCATGAGCAGCGTCATCGAATGGCGCTTCGCGCTTCGCTCGCAAGCGCTCTCATGCGGTCGCCGTTTCTGCGCTGAAGCCTATCCATCGTCACAAGGAATGCGTCGCGAACATAGCGCGCGAGACTGAAGAGCGCGTTTGCGCTTTGCGCCGCCGCGCGACTTTTGTCGGCTCTGAAAAATAGAATAGAGCCTATAAAAAACAAAGGCTTTTAGAACAGGAGACGCAGTTGGCGACAGCCAAGGGAGATCGCTTCGATTGCGATTGCAGTCCGTTCGTCTGCGTCTTTGTTGTGATTGAGAGAGAGCTTGTAAGCGCGACGACGAAGCCTTGCGGAAGAGCATTTTTCAAAGGCCGATGAATGACGCCGACAGCATTCTTGAACATGTCGGCGATGCTTTCTTCGCGCTCGCTCGGCTCGTTGTTGAAGCGACGCCTCTTGCACGACTGATTAACAACGCTACGCTATGCAAGCCTCTAGTCGGCGCATCAAACCGGCTGACAAAATGAAAGAGGGGAGCTCGAACATGGTGAAGGCAACCACCAAAAAAGCGCCAGCGAAAAAGACTGCTGCAAAAAAGACTGCTGCAAAAAAGACTGCGACGAAAAAGGCGACGGTAAAGAAGAGCGCGGCTCCAAAGGCTTCGCGCAAAGTGGCGACGAAAAAGACCGCCGTCAAGAAGACCGCGTCCAAGAAGACTGCGGTGAAAAAATCACCCGCCAAGAAGGCGACTGTCAAAAAGACCGCCGCCAAGACCGTCGCGAAAAAGATTGCGAGGACAGCGCCGCGCAAGGCGCCGGTAAAGAAAACCGCCGTCAAGAAAGTCGTGCGCAAAGCGCCTCCCCGCAAACCCAAGGTGGCTCCCTCGGCGCCCCCGGAGACGGTTTGAGGGTTCGCGATAACGCGACTCTCGGAAAAGAGGACGGAGACGGCTGGCGGCGACGCTCTTACGCTGTCGCAGCGCGAGAGAAGTCGGCGTGACTCTAGCCGCCTCCGTCCCGTTCGCGCCGCAAGCTTCGATTGAATGGAGCGAACTGCGACGGCCGATGCGAGACCGTCCTTTGCTTTCGGCGTCTGCCTCAGCGGCGGCTTTTTGATCAGTTGGCAAGCATCCAAGGCGCGGCCGTCATCTCGTTATGAGAGAGGCGGCGTGGACCTGCTCGATTAATTCTGTCGCTGTCGTTCGGTCGCTTCTGAACAGATCAATGGGCGAGGCAGATTTGCGCGAATTCGCGCCAGGTCTTGTCTGTCGCCTGTCCTGACGCTTTCATCTTTTGCCATTCAAGTCCGCAGGCATGCATCTTTTCCCGCGAAGCAGGAGGAAGGGGATGCGGCGGCGCGTCGATGACGCTTGACGCCAATGGCGGCGGCGTCACAGGAGGCTCCGAAACTGATGGCGCCGACGGCGGGGTGGTCGGCGCGGAACGGGGACCCGCCAAGTCGGCGGGACGCGCGGGCGGCAATGGCGCAATGAACGGCGGTTTCGATCTGCTCGAGTCCTCCTGGCTTTGAACGGGGCATGCGCCCGCGATGAGCGCGACGAGACTCAGCGTTGCAGCGACGCCCTTCGACGCCAAACCTCTACCGCTGCGTGATGGCGAACGCACTTGCGCTCCTTTCGTGAGTTCTTTGCCGAAGCGAGGCTCTGTATCCATTTTATCCGAATGGAGCGCGGAACCGGATCTTAGATTCTGTTCTGAACTTCGCGCTCGCTCTTCGCGAAGAGGCGAAATTTCGTGAATGGCGCCGCCGCACGTTACCGCGCTCGATAGCCTCGCGTAACCCAGCATGATCGACATCGAGCGCGCGGATCTTTCTTTGAAGGAGGCAACTAAACTTGCGTGGTAGGGGGCGCTCGCCGGCATGGCGATGGAAATAGCGCTTCGCCGAATGGGCTGTGCGTGACCGTTTAGCTTTCTGCCCGGACTTCCGCGATTGGGCCTGAAACGCGTCGCGATTCGCTCGCGAATCGGCAGAGCGCATTGCCCGGATGGTGGTCGCCGCGGGTTTCCTTAAGTATTAACTATGACTTACGTTCAGTTCGCAGAATAGCCAAGGTCCGCAAGATCAATAAGCAGCTTCATCGGCTGGGGCTGGTCCTGTCGGTCGGCAATTTCAAATTGGCGGGACCAAGTGAAACGCATAGCTTTCGACGGCGTATCCTGCGCAAGGTCCGCCTTTACGCTTTCAAAGAGACTTAAGCAGCGAATGTTTTCCCCGCATCACCCGGATCCTCGCCGATTCGCGCGACGCAATGACAGGTTTCCAGGGGGCACCCCCCAATTGCGCATATGAAAAAGCGCCGGTCTATGAAGTCTCGGAAAATTTCCGGAAAAGCTGGCGGAGACGGAGGGATTCGAACCCTCGATAGGGCTTTACAACCCTATAACGGTTTAGCAAACCGCCGCCTTCAGCCTCTCGGCCACGTCTCCACGCCTTGGGACATATGCCCGAGCGTCGGGGCGAAGGCAAGGCCTCTACGAACGGCGGCCTTGGCGCACCTTATGCGTGAGTGGCAACAAAGCCACACCGACGAAGCGAAAAGCGGCAACCATTTAAAAGAGATTTTACCTAACGCCCTTCGCAGCTAATGTGCCTTTGCGAACGGGGGCCAACCCGATCGTGGAATCGGATCGAACGTGATTGGCGGGCGGTGTCGCTCAATCCTATAGTTGCGTTCAATCCGGGCAAAGAGGTGATCAGAGATGTTTGGAGATTTCGATGGCTGCGCCCGCGCTCTCGCGCGTGTCTCCGTCGCGGCGCCAAGCAGACCGATCCTGATTGGGTCTTTACAACGGAGGTTTGAAATGAGGCTCTTCAAGGGCTTGCTCCTGGGATCGGCTGCGGCCCTGGTGAGCGTGGTCGGCGCCGAGGCGGCCGATCTACCAGCATATAAATCCGCGCCGGTTGAATATGTCCGCATATGCGACGCCTATGGCTCCGGCTTCTTCTATATTCCAGGCACGGACACCTGCCTGAAAGTAGGCGGCTTGGTGCTCGCGGAGACGCGCGCTTTCGACCCGCAATTCAGCATCGGCCCGAGCGGCGGCAGCACCTTCTGGGGCAATGGGACAGCGGCCGGGCATACGGCCGTAGGCACGGCGTTCCCTGCCTTGGGAGGAGTTGGCTTTATTCCATCCGCCAGCCAATATACCAATCCGCGCTCGCGCGACGCCTATTCCTTCGGGGCGCTGGGCCGAGTCGAGCTTGACGCCCGGACCAATTCGCCTTGGGGCACGGTCCGCGCCTTCTTGCGCGTCGACTCCTATTACGGCTCCGGCGGCAATGCCGCGACCGGCGCGCTCAACGGCCTCGGCGGCGCCATCATCAACACGAATGCCGGATCGACTGTCCAGCGCGACACGACGATCGTCAACAAGGCGTTCATCCAATTCGCCGGCCTGACTGCCGGTTACGCGCAATCGATGTTCGATTTCTATGCTGACGCCTATAACTATGACAGCTTGCGCGGCTCCAACGCGACCGTTTCCTTGCTTGCCTATACGGCGACCTTCGGCAATGGCTTCTCGGCGACGCTCTCGTTCGAAGACCAGGCTTCGCGCCGCGCCTTTATCGGCAGCACCTTCGCCGGCTCTGTAAGCGCCGCCGGGGTAACCTCACCTATTCTCCTGGATGGCTTTTCCGGGACGTCCTTTCAGGCCAACCCGGCCGGCGCGCGGATACCGGAAATTGTCGGCAATCTGCGTTACGACCAGCCCTGGGGCGCCGTCCAGATCTCGGCGGCGGCCCATCAGGTTGCTTCTAGCCTCTTTGCCAGCACGGCCCTGCAAACTACCACGGCTTCGACGGCAAACGCGGCGTCGACCTATGCTTTCCCCGTCACAACCGGCAATTCCTACGGCTTCGCGGTCCAAGGCGGCGTCCAGGTGAACATGGATTATCTATCGCCGGGCGATAAGCTCTGGCTGCAAGCCGCTTACGAAAGGGGCGCCTTCGGCTATATCGCCGGCAATAATCTCGGGTTCAACTACGGATTAGGCGTCAACGCCAATCGCTATGCCGGCTCCGGCTTCACCTGGTCCGACTATTCCGCCGGCTGGAATCCGCAGCCCGGTTCGGATTGCGTGTACACTGGCTTTGGTCCCTTTGCTTCCGGCGGCGGCTCCTGTCAGCAGACCTCGGGCTGGGATTTCACCGGCGCCTATAAGCATTACTGGCTCCCGACCCTGGCCTCGGCCGTTTACGGCTCTTATTTGCAATATACTAATCCTCAGAATGCGCTCAACGGCTTCGGCGGCGCGGTCGGCGTGTCTAATATCAAAGAAGGACGTGTCGGCACCAATCTCGTCTGGACCCCGATCAAGGGTTTCGACATCGGCGCCGAGTTCATGTATGTGCGTGTGACTCAGTCGCGGCCCGTCGGGCTCGCGGGCGACTCCTTGCTCACGGCTGCCGGACTGCCGGCGTTCCAGCCCGTCACCAACCAATACGAGGGACGCATCCGCATCCAGCGCGCGTTCTAAACCCTTTGACGCCTCGAAGGTCATCGATATTGCCTTGGGCCCGGCGCGAAAGCGCCGGGCCCATCTTGTATAAGAGGTCTCGGCTCGGGGCGACGATCGGAAGGCCGATCGTCGCTACGGCCGCTAACGCTTGCGCCGAGGTTTAAAATCGACGCGCGATTGCGCCAGCCGGTCAGCGGTCGCCGAGGCTGCCGCCGGCGTCGGCGAGAGCGGCGCCGACTTCGAGGCCGAGATCGTCCATCGTCGCTTCCTCGACGACATTCACTTCCTCGCCCTTGGCTTGGCGTTCGGCTTCGGCGGTCGAACGGGCGACATTGACCGTGATCTGAGCGCTGATTTCCGGGTGCAGCTGGACCGGAACTTCATGCAGTCCGATCGATTTGATCGGGGTCCGCAGAACGATCTGATTCCGGTTGGCGCTGAATCCGCCCGCTGTGATCGCATCGGAGATGTCGCGCGGCGAAACGGAGCCGTAGAGATGGCCGGTCTCGCCGGCTTGTCGAATAATGACGACGATCTGCCCGTTCAGCTTTTCGGCGACAGCTGCAGCTTCGTTCTTGGTTTCCAGATTGCGCGTTTCGAGCTGCGCCCGCTGGCTTTCGAAACGGCCCTTATTGGCTTCGGTGGCGCGCAAGGCCTTGCCGCCGGGGAGCAGGAAATTGCGGGCGTAGCCGTCCTTCACGCGAACGGTGTCGCCCATCTGTCCGAGCTTGGCGACGCGTTCGAGCAAAATCACTTCCATTGAATTAATCCTTCGAGTTGATTTCAGAGTTTGCGAGCGACGGACTTATCCTTGCGGTCGCGCAGGGAGAAGGCGGCCTCGATGAGGCCGATCAGGGCAAAAAGAATGAGCGGCCAGGGCATCAGCGCGAAAAGGCCAAAATAGATCAAAAAGAGCATTGGCTTACGGAACCGCGAGCCGTGCGAAAGATCATGGATGACCGCGAGGCCCTGCAGCGCGAAGGCTACTCCGAGCGCCGCCGCGACAATGGCGCTGATCAGGCCTGGAAGTCGGCCGAAATAGGTCGCCGCGATGGCGGCGGCGAAGACCAGGGCGTAAATGCGAGGCAGCTGCAACTCGCGGGCTATGTTCGGCCACGGACGCGGCAATCGTCCGGACACCTGCACGACGCGTCCTGCGAGCCACAGATTGAGCAAGAGCATCACGAGGCTTGATCCGGCCATAACTGGCGCCGCCGCAAGCACGATCCACTTTGCAATAGCGTGAGGATCGATTGCGCCGGCAAGCTGCGGTTTGTCTTGGATCAAGCGCTCCAGGACCAGGGTCGTCTCCTTGACCGCAAGATCGAGCGCGATCTCAAACCCGCCGCTGCGGAAGCTCACATAGATAGCGGCGGCGACGGCGAGCGTCGCTGATATGGCGACGGCGTAGGTGAGTATTCGTTCGAGGGGACAATATTCCCGCCCAAAAGATCTGCCCGCCGCGGTCGCAATGGTCCAGGGCGAGCTTCCTTTCGCGCGGCTCACCGCGGCGAGGAAACTGAGCCACAAGGCCGGCAACCCAAGGCTCAAAACGAAGACCAAAGCCGCGAGGGCCGCTTCGTCGAGGCTCCGGAACCACTGCTCGGAAGGCTGCTGCGCAATCGCGAGGCCGAAAACGGCGAGCGCCGCGACAATGGTCGCTCCGACGCCCGCGAGATTGCCGAAACCGAGCATGGCGATCATGATCGGAAGCGGCGAAAGATAGGCCAAAGCCATGGCGAGCAAGGTCGCCTGATGGACGAGGCTGAATAAAACGCCCGCCGCGAGCCCGGCCCCGATCGCGACGGCGTGAGGCGTGCCGAATTTAAAGAATCTGAGGAAGCGGTTCCTGATCATGCCCTGCTGTCCCGCTGAAAAGGCGGTTAGGGGCGGGTCGGAAATGCGCCTCCGCCCGTCCCAACAAAACCAACCGGCTCCGCCGGTTGGTCACTGGATTGCTTTGTATCGTTCCAATCGAGCCTAGAGCATTTTCCTAGCTTGAGGAATATGCTCCAGGCGGACCGCCGGAATTCAAGGGGAGCTTCCGCCGGCGGCAACCTTGCAATTCGATTGAAACCGACAAGAGGGTTGAGTTGCTATCTTGCCAGCATTCGGATCCCGGATCGCCCGCCGGATCAGCTCGAAAACGCCTCCTGCGAATCGATTAGCGGATCACATAGGGCAGAAGGCCGAGGAAGCGGGCGCGCTTGATCGCCTGCGCGAGCTCGCGCTGCTTCTTGGCCGAAACCGCGGTGATGCGAGAGGGCACGATCTTGCCGCGTTCGGAAATATAACGCGAGAGTAAACGGGTGTCCTTGTAATCGATCTTCGGCGCGTTGGGCGCGGAGAAAGGACAGGTCTTCCGGCGACGGAAGAAGGGCCGGCGGGGCGCCGCGGGAGTAACCATCAGAAGCCTCCCTCTTCGTGCGAGGTCGCCTCATCGCGCGGACGACGCGGTCCTCGGTCGCCGCGATCAGGACGCGGGCCTCGGCCGCGCTCGCCACGGTCGGGACGATCGCCGCGATCGTCATCGTCGCGTTTGCGCATCATCACCGATTGGCCGGATTCGAGCGCCTCGACCCGGATGGTCATGAAGCGGATGATGTCTTCATTGATGCCGAGCTGCCGCTCCAATTCGGTGAGGGCGGCGGGCGGCGCATCAATATTCAAAAGGGAGAAATGCGCCTTGCGGTTTTTCTTGATTCGATAGGCGAGGGATTTGACGCCCCAATATTCGACCTTCTCGATTTTGCCGCCAAAGGATTCGATCACGGATTTGAATTGCTCCGTCAGCGCTTCCACCTGTTGGGCGGAAATGTCCTGACGAGCAAGATAGATATGCTCGTAGAGAGCCATGGTGCTTGCCTTTCCTTCATGTTCGCAAAGCTTCGGCGCAGAGCCCTTCGAGCCTCGGAAAGGCTCGAGCAGACTACGAAGGCGGAGACACTGGAAAGCGGATCGACAATCAATCCTGCCCGACGAAGCGGGCTTTCCATTCAGCCCCCGGCCAAAGCCGCGAAGGGCGCTTTATACAAGGAATTGGCTCGCGCGCAAGGCAAGTTCCGCAGCGAGCTCGGCTGTATCCTCGAATTTTGTTCTCGAGCTTTGGCGATGCGGATCGCCTCGACGCTTGGCGACGCGAAATTCGAAGGAAGCGTCGCTTAGAAGCGTCGCTTAATGGCTCATGCGGCGGCCGAGGGTGCGCTTAGATGCAAGGACCCCATTCGCCATTGGCGTGGATGCGCCAGGCTTTCAGCCCCGCCTTAGCGACGACGATGCGGCCGGCTTTCGCCACGGCGACGAGGTGCTTAAAGACGAGCGGCGTGCGCCAGGCCAGTGGTTTCGCCGGGTCGCACACGGCGCGGTATTCGTCGCTGTCAGGATCTTCCATCAAGATCGCGCCGACGCGGTCGGGGCGAAGCTGCGAACTCATTCCACGATCGCTTTTCCACAGGCATTCGTAGTCGCGACAAACATCCGGCCGCGTCGCATAGACGCCGCAGCCGCCGCCTTTATGGCAATGCTCGCACCAAGTCCCGGCGGGTTTTGTAGTTTCCGTGATCTCAAGCACCTTGCAGCAAAAGCTGCATTCGCCGCAGGCTTTCCCGGGAATCGCCAACATGGAGTTCTTGCCTTGGGATCGGTAGTCAATCCCCATTGTTCGGATTTGAGCGCACAACGCGCCGCGAGCGGATGCTAAAGAGGACTCGCAGTGCAATTCTTCTTGCGCAAAAGGAGCCGCCGCGTGTCAGGTTGAATGGGATCGTTCATGCAGGCGGATGTGCGATGAGACGCGCTCAATCGATTGACAGGAAACCGTCGAACCCTCGATTCTTAAAGCATGTCAGAATCGATGATGTCGATCAAGGCTCCCGCGGATCTGCTCTCAGGTTTCGATTGAGCCTGGGCGTATAGCAAAGCAGATATGCGTCTTCGTCGATCGCCCTGGCCAGGTCCGCATTACGCGGCGAAGGATAAAGGCGAAGCGGGGTGCGCTTCGCCTTCATTCAAAACAAGTTTCAAGCCTGTTCAGTATTTGGCGACGACCGGCGCGGCCGGAGCGCCGAACTTATAGCTTAGGCCCACGCGCACGGTCTGCAAGGTCTGGTCCGTCGTGTGGGACGGAAATGCATAGCCGTTGATAGGACCATTCAAGGCGTCGTTGAAGGTTTTCGTGCCCCAGCTGTAATAGCGATATTCGACTCGGGCCGTCACATTGTCAGTGAAGGCGTATTCGACGCCGCCGCCGACATCCCATCCATATTCGTTGGCGATGTAGGACCGGGCGCTGGCGAAAGGCAGGGCGGTCACGAATTGCACGGAATTCCGGAAGTCGCCGTAAGCGAAGCCGCCGATGGCGTAGACAAGCACGCGATCAAACGCCCAGCCGGCGCGGGCGTCGGCCGATCCAAATTCGCGGAGCGAGTTCGTCACAGTATTGAACGGAAAGGCGAGCGTGTTTCCGCTTATGCCGGCGAAATTATACTCGCCTTGAATACCTATGACGAGCGGACCAGCCTGAATATTGTAGCCCACGTTAAGGCCGCCGAAGACGCCGGCGTCGTTAAGGCCAAAGTTGGTGTAAGGAAAGATATCGAAGTTTGTATGGTCCCATGCGCCGCCAACCTGCGCGGTGACATAGGCGCCTGTCCATGAGAAGACCGGCGGCGGCGGCAAAGGCGCCGGAATGCGCGACGGAAGATCGGCCGCGAGCGCCGCTGTTCCTGCCGTGAGCCAAATCCCGGCCAGTGACCCGATCAGCCGCCGCGAGAATGCGTGTTTCATGTTACCTCTCCCCGTAACCATTTGGGTTTCTTTAGTCGTGATCGCTTATTTCCCCTCAAGCATTAGCACCGGGATCTGATGGGACAAGTCGAACTTCGCGAAAATGCCCCGTCTATAGCCTTGTGGACCTACTATTCCGGCGCATGTTGTATTTTTGCGCCAGAATTGGCTTCGGATTTTTTGACGCCTTCAGCAACGCAGGCCGCGCCGGCGCCAAGCGAACGTCGCGCCGGCGCCAAGCGAACGTCGCGTCGGCGCCAAAGGAATTATGCGCTTGCCGCTTGACTCGCGTTTACGGCAATGCGAGTCGCACGGTGCTAAAAAAAGCAACAATGTGGGATTGGATGTTCAAGGCTTTCATTTTCCCGGGGCAAGGGTCTCAATCCGTCGGCATGGGCAAGGCGATGGCGGATGAGTTTCCGGCCGCGCGTGCGATTTTGACCGAGGTCGACGAAGCGCTGAAGCAGAATTTGTCCCGGCTGATGTTCGAGGGCCCGCAAGAGGAGCTCACCCTGACCGCCAATGCGCAGCCGGCGTTGATGGCGGCAAGCCTCGCGGCCATCCGCGTCCTGGAAGCCGAGGCGGGATTGGATCTCGCGAGGGACGCGGGCTTTGTCGCAGGTCATTCGCTCGGCGAATATTCCGCGCTAGCGGCGGCGGGCTCCTTGACGGTCGCTGAAACCGCGCGGCTTCTCCGTTTGCGCGGCAAGGCCATGCAGGAGGCCGTGCCCGTCGGCGTCGGCGCCATGGCTGCGCTGCTCGGGCTCGAATATGACGCCGGCGTCGCGATCGCCAGGGAAGCCGCCGAGGAAGCCGGCGCAGGCGAGGTTTGCCAGATCGCCAATGACAATGGCGGCGGACAGGTCGTTGTTTCGGGAACATGCGCCGCAGTTCACCGCGCGATCGAAATCGCCAAGACGAAAGGCGCGCGCCGCTCCGTTCTTTTGCCGGTGTCGGCTCCTTTTCATTGCGCGCTGATGCAGCCCGCCGCCGACGCCATGGCGGCGGCTCTCGCCTCGGTCGTGATAAAGCCGCCCTGCGTTCCGCTGGTCGCCAATGTGCTCGCCGCGCCGGTGACGGACGCAGAGGAAATTCGGCGGCTTCTCGTAGCCCAGGTGACGGGCGCGGTGCGCTGGCGCGAAAGTCTTGCCTACATGGCGTCCCACGGGATCTCTCTTTTTGTGGAATGCGGCGCCGGAAAAGTCCTGTCCGGCCTAGTCAAGCGCGTGGCCGAAGCGGCTCAAGCGCTTCCGGTTGGCGTCCCCGCCGACATTGACCTTTACAAAGCTCAGGCTTGAGGCGCGTCCGTCGGCATTTGGAGTCTCTGGTTATGTTTGATCTATCCGGCAAGACCGCCCTCGTCACGGGGGCGAGCGGCGGCCTCGGCCAAGCGATTGCGCGCGCTCTGCATGGTCGAGGCGCGATCGTCGGCCTGTCAGGCACGCGCGTCGATGCGCTCGAAAAGCTCGCCGCCGAGCTTCATGCGAAGGTTCATGTCTTGCCCTGCGACCTCGCCGACAAGGCCGCGGTCGAAGCGCTTATTCCTGCGGCGGAGGGCGCGATGGGAGGCGTCGACATCCTCGTCAATAATGCGGGCGTCACGAAGGACAATCTCTTCATGCGCATGAAGGATGATGAGTGGGATACAGTTCTCGCCGTGAATTTGACCGCGATCTTCAGGCTTTCGCGAGCTTGCCTCAAAGGAATGCTGCGCAAGCGTTATGGCCGAATCATTGGAATCAGCTCCGTCGTCGGCGTGACCGGCAATGCGGGGCAGGGCAATTACGCCGCGTCGAAGGCCGGCATGATCGGCATGTTCAAAAGCCTCGCGGCGGAAGTCGCGAGCCGCAACGTGACGGTTAATTGCGTCGCGCCGGGCTTTATCGAAAGCCCGATGACCGACGTCTTGAACGAAAAGCAGAAGGCCGCGATCCTCGCTTCGGTGCCTATGGGACGGCTGGGAACCGGCGACGATGTCGCAGCGGCGGTTCTATATCTGGCCAGCTCCGAGGCCGCCTACGTCACCGGCCAGACCCTGCATGTCAATGGAGGAATGGCAATGATTTGAGTGGGTTATAGTGCGGTTGGAGGGCTCCGCGCGGGCTCTCGCCAACTTGATTGAAGTATGTTACCAACCGTCGTTGAGCAGTCAGGGCAGCAATCTTTGCGGGGATGAAAGGATTAAGGTTCTGGACTTTATCCCCCAATCACGGTCATACGGGCGCGCGGACTAGGATCCCGATCGTATGCGCCGTGGCGCCACCCAATACCGCGCATCGATGTCAGCCGATGTCGGCAAATTTTGTGAGGACAAGGATCTAACGACCATGAGCGATGTCGCCGAGCGCGTAAAAAAGATTGTGATTGAGCATCTCGGTGTGGATGCCGAGAAAGTCGTCGACAATGCCAATTTCATCGAAGATCTCGGCGCTGATTCTCTTGACACCGTTGAGCTCGTCATGGCTTTCGAAGAGGAGTTCAGCGTCGAGATTCCTGACGACGCCGCTGAAACGATCGTGACCGTCGGCGACGCCGTCAAGTTTCTGGAGAAAGCGACGGCGGCTTGATCCTTCGAGCGCAGTTTGCATCGGACGCGAAAATCTTTCTGAAACGGTTGCTCCCTTGAGGCGGCGACGGGGCCGTTGAGATCGGCCTCGGCGGCGTTCCGCTATTTTGACCAGGTCCTGAGATGCGAAGGGTAGTCGTCACCGGTCTCGGCATGGTTTCGCCGCTTGCGTGCGGAGTCGAGCCCACCTGGAGCCGTTTGCTTTCGGGGCAGAGCGGGGCTCGTCGCATCGAAGGGTTCGATACGTCGGATCTTGCTTGCAAGATCGCTATGCCGATTCCGCGTGGAGACGGGACCGCCGCGACCTTCAATCCCGACGACTGGATGGAGCCGAAGGAACAGCGCAAGGTTGATGACTTCATCCTTTACGCTGTGGCGGCGGCGACCCAGGCCCTCGCCGACGCCGACTGGAAGCCGGTCAAGCACGAAGACCAAATTAGGACCGGCGTTCTGATCGGCTCGGGAATCGGCGGTCTGACCGGCATCGCCGAGACTGCGATCATTTTGAAAGAGAAAGGGCCTCGCCGGGTCTCGCCTTTCTTCATTCCCGGCCGCCTCATTAATCTGGCTGGCGGATATGTCTCGATTCAGCATGGCCTCAAGGGACCGAATCATGCGGTCGTCACGGCATGTTCGACTGGCGCGCACGCCATCGGCGATGCGGCCCGCCTGATCGCTTTTGAGGATGCCGAGGTCATGGTCGCCGGCGGCGCCGAATCAGCAATCAGTCGCATAGGCATCGCCGGATTCGCCGCTTGCCGGGCGTTGTCCACCAATTTCAACGACCAGCCGACGCGAGCGTCGCGTCCCTATGACAAAGACCGCGATGGCTTCGTCATGGGCGAGGGCGCTGGCTGCGTCGTTCTCGAATCCTATGACCACGCCAAGGCCAGGGGCGCCAGGATCTATGCGGAGCTCATCGGCTACGGCATGTCGGGCGACGCCTATCACATCACTGCGCCGGAATCGAGCGGCGACGGCGCCTTCCGGGCGATGGGGGCTGCGATCAAGCGGGCGGGGATTTCTCCGGCCGAAATCGATTACATCAACGCGCATGGCACCTCGACGCCGCTTGGCGACGAGATCGAGCTCCTTGCGGTCCAGCGATTGGTCGGCGACGGCGTAAATACACTTTCGATGTCCTCGACGAAATCAGCGATCGGACATCTCCTCGGAGCGGCGGGGGCGGTCGAGGCGATCTTTTCGATTCTTGCGATCAGGGACCAAATTGTTCCGCCGACGCTTAATCTTGATCATGTTTCCGTGGAGACGAGAATCGATCTTGTTCCGCACAAGGCGCGCAAGCGCGACGTCGCATGCGTCCTGTCCAATTCCTTTGGTTTCGGCGGTACCAACGCTTGTTTGATCTTCCGGCGCGCGGAATGAGCGTCGCGGCAAAAATTGTGGTAAACTTTTCCTGTAAGACCCGATTTCGCCATATTTTCTGTGCGGGATGCTGATAGGGCCTGAAAAGGCTTCGCCTTATCTGTGCTTGGTGAAATCGTCGGGCGGCGATTTGTTGAATTGAGTTGATGGGCGGCATGGCTCCAGAATCCGACCGCAACGATGGAGGGGACAGAACGGATTCGTCCCGGTCGGGCGGTCGGTTCGCCGGCCAAAGGGTCGCGCCCCAAAGTCCAAATGAAGCGCTGCAGCCTGAGGCTGCGCCGCCGCCTCCGCCTATCCCGCCGAGTCGGCGCAGGCCGGCCCTTTCGGCTTTCAGCGGCTTTCTTTCGTTTCTCCTGATCGTAGCGGTCGCCGCCATGTTTGGTCTCGTGTGGGGCCAGCAGCGCCTGCGCGAGCCGGGGCCGCTCGCCGCCGACAAGGTCCTCTACATCGCGCCCGGGACCGAGGTGCCCGATATTATCGCCGAACTTGACCGTGAAGGCGTGATCGACAGTCCTTTCGCGCTCAATCTGGCGCTCCTGATCGACGGCAGCCGTTCGAAGGTCAAGGCCGGCGAATATCTCTTCAAGCAGAACGCCAGTTTGCGCGATGTGATCGATACGCTGGTCAATGGCAAGCAAGTCTTGCACGCGATCACGATTCCCGAGGGATTGACCAGCGAGCAGATCGTCGAGCGGCTTCGCGAAATCGACGTCCTTCTCGGCGACGTTAAGGACCTTCCGAAGGAAGGCACTTTGCTGCCGGAAACCTATAAAGTCGCGCGTGGGACGTCGCGGGCCGACCTCATCAAGAAGATGCAGGATGATCAAAAGCGCGTCGTCGATCAGATTTGGGCGCGCCGAGCCACCGATCTCTCGTTGCGCTCGCCATATGAGCTCGTGATCCTCGCCTCCATCGTTGAAAAGGAGACGGGTCGGGCGGATGAGAGGTCGCGCGTCGCCAGCGTGTTCATGAACCGACTGGCGAAGCGGATGCGGCTGCAATCCGATCCGACGATCGTTTATGGCCTGGTCGGCGGCAAGGGCACGCTGGGCAGAGGGATTTCCCGCGCCGAACTCGAAAAGCCCACGCCTTACAATACCTATACGAACGACGGATTGCCGCAGGGGCCGATCGCCAATCCGGGCCGCGCGGCGCTCGACGCAGTCGCGAATCCGTCCCGCACCCAGGACCTCTATTTCGTCGCCGATGGAACCGGCGGCCATGTCTTCGCCGAAACGCTCGATCAGCACGCCCGCAATGTTCAGAAATGGCGCCAAATCGAAAAAGAGGCTAAGGACAAGGCGGATAAGCCTGCGTCGGATGTCGACAAGGCCGCGCCGCAGACTCAGCCTCCCGCTAGCGGAGCGACGCGCGGGGATCAGCATGGCGCGATTGAGCCGCCGCGCTCCGTCTATGGTTCTCTCCCAACTTCGTTCAAGGCGGGCGACGCGGCAAGCGTCCAGCCTCCATCGCTTTCAAATGCGCCAGCCGCGTCGGCGATCGCAAAGGCGGCGCCGATGATGGTGGGGTTGGCGCCGCCCGTTCAGCCCGAACTCGACAAGAAGCCAGCTAACCGCGGCGCTGAAAAACACAGTTCGCCGGTCAGCGCTTTCACGATGGGGCCGGGACTCGAAGAGCTCGGCATCACGGTGCGCGGGGTTATGCCGTCGGCGGCGGCGACGCTTGACGGTCCGATCGGCGCGTCGGAAGTGGCGGATGCTCCGCTTGAGCCCGCCAGCACCCGCTCCGATCCGAAGGCGCGCGCCGCGCAAGAGCCTCTCGCCGCAAGAGGCGCTGACCCGCCGCTGGAGCCGGAAGAGTCTGCCCCTCAGCCGCCGCAGACGGGGGCGCGCGTTTCGCGCATCCGCAACCTCGATGCCTCGGAAGGCAAGCCGTTCGACCCGCTTCTCGATAAGACCTATGATTTGAACTATCCGAAAACCGTGCCGGCGTTCAAATAGTCCGAAGGGCCGGATCGCGTCCGCCTCGCTTGAAGCAGACCGAGCCTAGGCTACACTCCATCTTATTGGGAACTGGTTTCGGTCCTTGGCCCTCGCGCTTTCTAGACCGCCGTCGCGTGAAGATCATAGGCGTCGCTGCTGTCGATTTTCACGGTGACGATGTCGCCGACGCGCAGCGGCCGACGCGAGACGATGTGAACCTTGCCGTCAATCTCCGGCGCGTCGCCTTTCGTCCGTCCCTCCGCGGATCGGGCCGCCGCCTGATCGACAATGACGGACATGCGCTTGCCGACCTTGTCCTTGAGCCTTCGCGCGCTGATCGCTCGGCTCAATTCCATGAAGCGCCGGTAGCGAATCTCTTGAAGCTGCGGGTCGATTGGCGCCAAGCCGAGGTCATTGGCGGCTGCGCCTTCAACTGGCTCGTATCTGAAGGCGCCGACGCGGTCGAGCCTCGCCTCGGCGAGCCAGTCGAGGAGGAATTGAAAGTCTTCCTCTGTTTCGCCGGGGAAGCCGAGGATGAAAGTCGAGCGAATCGTGAGGTCGGGACAGAGCCCGCGCCATTTGCGAACCCGCTCCAACATCTTCTCGTGATCGCCAGGCCGCTTCATCGCCTTTAGGACGTTCGGGCTCGCATGCTGAAAAGGAATGTCGAGATAGGGAAGAATCTTGCCCGCCGCCATCAGCTCGATCACGTCGTCGACGTGGGGATAGGGATAGACATAATGGAGCCTCACCCAGACGCCGAGCGAACCGAGCTCGCGCGCGAGCTCGATGAATTTCGCGCGTATGGCGCGGTCGCGAAGATGGCTTTCGGCGTATTTCAAGTCCAACCCATAGGCCCCCGTGTCCTGTGAGATGACGAGGAGCTCCTTGACGCCGGCCGCGGCGAGGGTCTCGGCCTCGCGCAGCACATCCGCCGCGGGACGCGAGACGAGATCGCCGCGAAGCTTCGGAATGATGCAGAAGGAGCAGCGATTGTTGCAGCCTTCCGAAATCTTCAGATAGGCGTAATGGCGCGGGGTAAGCTTGATTCCTTGTGGCGGCAGCAGATCGAAAAGAGGATTATGCGGCGGCGCGACGGCCGCATGGACTGCTTCCATCACCGAATCGAAATCTTGCGGACCGGTGATCCAAAACAGGTCCGGAAATTTTGCGCGAATCGCATCCTGCTCGGCGCCCATGCAGCCCGTGACGATGATCTTGCCATTTTTGGCCGCCGCCGCGCCGATGGCAGCAAGTGATTCGGCTTTGGCGCTATCAAGGAAGCCGCAGGTGTTCACGATGACCGCAGCGGCGCCCTGATGCGTCCTCGTGAGCTCGTAGCCCTCGGCCCTGAGGCGGTTGAGGATCTGTTCGCTGTCGACAAGGGCCTTCGGACAGCCGAGCGATACGAATGAGATTTTCGGAGACGGCGCGCCTCGTGGCACGCCGTCTACGGACGCGGCGATTGATTTGGTCTGATCGGGAGCCATGCGGTTGCTTGGCACGAGGAGCAGCGCCTTGCAAGCGCGAGAGCATCCATATTTCCACGCTGCTGACGGTCGTTCTCACGGCCGCGCGGGCCGCAAAAAAAACCCGGCCATGATTGGCCGGGTTTTCTTTTGTCCTGCATTGCAAGCTGAAGCTTGATGCTGAACTCAGTATTTGGCGACGACCGGAGCCGGAGCGTAGGTGTCGAACTTGTAGCTGAAGCCGACCTGGACCCGGTTCTCGGTGAAGCGACGCTGCACATAGACAGCCGGGTCGAAGGTGAACGCAGTGGTCGGGTACCAGGTGTTGTGCCCGAAATCGGCGTAGCGGTATTCCGCCCGGACCGACCAATTGTTGGTGATGGCGTATTCGATGCCGCCGCCGACCGTCCAGCCAACGCGGGTGGAGGAAGCGTTGGCGTAGCCGCCCGGGAAGACGGCCGTGACGAACGGGACGTTGACCGTGGTGTTGACGCCGGCGAAAGCGACGCCGCCGGTGCCGTAAAGGAGGACGCGATCCCAAGCCACGCCGACGCGACCGCGGATCGAACCCTGAATATTCGCGGTCGAGTTGACATTGGCGCCGGAGACGAAGACGCCGCCGAGGACCGGATCGAAGAACGACCGGGGATTGTTGTTCTTGCTGATGCTCGAACCGTCCACATCGCCTTCGAGGCCGACAACCCACTGGCCGAGCTGCAGGTTGTAGCCGACATGCGCGCCGCCGATTACTCCGTTGGCTGGCTCGCTGAAGCTGCCAAAGGCGCCAAAACCATCACCCCAGGTGATGTTCTGGTTGCCCCAGGCATAGCCGATCTGGCCGCCGATATAGACGCCAGTCCAGGTGAAGATCGGAACCGGCGGGACATAAACCGGCGGGGGAGCGCGAGAAGGCAAATCGGCTGCGAGGGCCGATCCGGCGAGCGCCACAGCGCCGACCGATGCGAGTAGAAGTTTGCGGATCATATGCTTTCTCCTTTCAGAGGTTGGAAGCATCTGCAAATTACCCTGTTTGAGCCTAGCTACAACGGGCATCGGGGCGAAAACGGGGCAGAAGACGCGCAATTCAGATCGGTGTGGCTTGCATGCAACGAAGACCGAGGGGCGTCTGCTGAAGGCTTGGCTTTCGTTGCTAAAAATCGACTAAAATCTCTAAATTTTTCGTGAAGAACAACAAAAAACCCGGCCAATCGGCCGGGTTTCTCTGTCTTTGAATCGATGTTCGCAAAAGCGGCGGTTTAACGTCAATATTTGGCCACGACCGGGGCTGGAGCCGAGCCGAACTTGTAGCTGAACCCGACCTGCACCCTGTTCTCCGTGAAGTGCGTATGCACGGCGTCCGCCAAGCCCACCCCTGCAGTGGTAAGCGGGAAGGAATTGATCAGGTAATCGTTGTAACGTCCGAAATCCGCGTAGCGATACTCCGCCCGAACCGACCAATTGTCGGTGACTGCGTATTCGACGCCGCCGCCGACGGTCCAGCCCGCCCTTGTTCTCGAAATGCTGTCGAACCCGATAGTGTCCGAATAGGTGGTTTTGATGCCGGCGAAGGCAGCGCCGCCCGTTGCGTAAATAAGGGCGCGGTCCCATGCGAAGCCAGCCCGGAGACGAATCGAACCCTGCAGGGGAGAAGTCGTGTGGATCGTGGCGCCGAAGCCCGGCACGACGAACGCGGCGTCGAGCGGCGGCGTGAAAGCGGTCGGCGCAACGACCGTCTTGCTCAAGCTCGTGCCATCGACGTCGCCTTCGAGGCCGAGGAGCCACTGGTTGATCTGCAGGTTGTATCCGAGGTGGACGCCGCCGATCACACCCTGCGGATTATCGTTGAACTGGCCGTTCAAAAGGAACGTTCCAAGCGGAATTGTAGGGGCGGCATATCCATAGGGGGTGCTGTTCAATTCCCCCCAGGCGTAGCCAATCTGGCCGCCGATATAGAGACCCGACCAGTTATAAGGCGCAGGGGCGTAGACCGGCGCCGGCGCGCGGAGCGGAAGATCAGCCGCAACGGCCGATCCGGCGAGCGCAATGGCGCCAACCGAAGCCATGAGTATTCGACGTAACATCAGCGCTCTCCTTTCAGGAAGTTGAAGCTGTCGTAAATTACGCCGATTTGGCTCGCCAACAACTGCTCCGCCCACGAAATGCGCAATAGACGCGCGTATTGCTGACGGCTGTGACTAGAATGCAACGTAAATGCCTCGAGGGGTCGCGAAAAGCTTTGACTTCATCCACGCCGGATCGGGCAAAGCCTCGATATTTCGGCGAAGGGCGGCAAAAGACTGACCGAATGGGCAGGATTCGATTTAGAGGGCGGGCGCAATGGATATTTCCCAGCCTATCTGGGAGCGCGCCTCCACAAATCTTGATGTGTGATCTTGTCGTCTGGGGAGGTCGAGACGCAGCGCGCTCTGTGGGGGCGATCTGGCCTAGGCGGCCCTAGGCCAGGGCAAATCAGACGTAAGGAGAGGGTGGCCCAGCCTGTCTTTTTCACCCGTTTTCGCGGCGCCGATCGAGATGCGCCGGCGCGGCGGGGCTCAAGAGCATATCCTTGAAAAGGTCGAGCGGCGGCTCCGATCGACCGTCATGCTGGAGCCCTTAGTCCATCGGGCGGCGTCCGTTCGGCGCACAGCATAAGTCCTGGGCCTCAGCAGCGAGGATCAATATTTGGCGGCGACTGGGGCCGGACCGAACGCATCGAATTTGTAGCTGAACCCCGCCAGCACCTCATTCTCTGTTTCGTGATGTTGCACGAAGGAGCCTGGCGCCGAATTGAAAGGATTCTCGTTGAAGGTTCCAAAATCGGAGTAGCGGTATTCCGCCCGGACGGACCAGTTGTTGGTGACGGCGTATTCGAGGCCGCCGCCCACGGTCCACCCCGCGTGGGCGCTGTTGACCGTGTCATAGCCGAGGAACGACGAATAGGTGTGGGTAAAGCCGGTGAAAGCGACGCCGCCGGTCGCATAAAGCAAGACGCGATCCAAAGCGAAGCCCAAGCGCGCTCGGATCGATCCCTGCACGGGCAGCCGCGTGCCAAGGGTAATTACCCCCGAGTTGAAGGCCGTGTTGTAGCCGGTCCCCTCGACGTCGCCTTCGAGGCCGAGGACGATTTGGCTCAATTGCAAATTATAGCCGACATGGGCGCCGCCCACTATGCCGTTCGGGGTGAATTTTTGGCCGTAGAAGGCCGAGGCGGGAGCAAAAACGGTGAAGCTGTCGGCGCCCCAGCCGTAGCCGAGCTGGCCGCCGAGATAGACGCCGGTCCAGGTGAAGATCGGAACCGGCGGAGTATAGACGGGCGGCGGTTCGCGGTAGGGGAGGTCGGCCGCGAGGCCCGATCCCGCCACGGCAAGGAGAGCAGTCGTCGACAAGAGAAACCGACGGATCATTGTTTGGTCCCTTTCAGAAGTCCTGAAGTCTCGGAGCTGCCTCGATCCAGCAAAGTAAAATCCTGGGAGTTGATAGTATCTGACAGCAGATACTGTCTCATGCCAAGTGTAGCAAGCCTCTACCCTTTGAGTTACAAGCTTTGCATCGCAAAGGAGGCGTTCGAAGCAGCGTCTAGAATTGCTTATGGAAATATGCCAAAAAATCCTTACCAAATTGTATCGAAAGGTGCTTACCAAAGCTAATTGAAGTTTAATATTGTGAATTGGATTGTTAATTCTTGTAGCTGAAAAAAGGCGGCGGGACATCTCGTGCAGGGGCTGGCCTTTGAAGCGCGATGCAAGACGAGTTGCTGGATCGGTTATGGCTGAGTCCGAGCAAATCAGGCTTGTTGCTTTATGCGCCGTACCGGCGAAGTGTTGATTAGGCCATGATCGTCAGGCCGAGAGCAGAGGTTGCAGGGTTTCGAAAATGCTTTGCAATGGAGCATGATTTGGCGCTAAAGCATGTTCCCGAAAAGTTGATCGACTTTTTCGATCAGAACATGCTCCAACTCTTTGAATTTGAGCGATTCTTTCCCGATCAGATGATTCCATCCGATCGGGAGGCGGAATTGGCGCCCGGAGCGGATCCCGTTAAGAGAGAGGGGCGAAGCGCGCGCAGGGCAATTGGCGAATCTGGTCAGCAACCGCAAAAAGACGAGCGTCGGCTGGACCCCTGACCGCGTCGCCCGGATTGCCCGTCCATGGGATCGGGAGCGCCTGGCGCGAGGTTCGGCGTCGATGTGATAGGATTGAGCAAAGGTTGAACTTGGACCTCGATCAGGGGAAGGGTGGCCGAGTGGTTTAAGGCAGCGGTCTTGAAAACCGCCGTGGGCGAAAGCCCACCGTGGGTTCGAATCCCACCTCTTCCGCCAAGATATATGCATAACTTATTGATTTATATAGATATTCTTATCGAGATTGACAATTAGTCTTACAATTCGACAAGGCTCACAGTGGACGTGAGCGGCCAACGGCGGACAATTCTCGGCCTGATCCGCCGTCATTCAGCGGCGTCGACGCCTTCGATAGCTAACGGACCTTATGGTCGGCGCCCCGATGGCGTCGTTTGGCTTTTACGAGCTGATGCGCCGCGAGTATGAGGCCAAATCCGCGCCCGCCAAGGATCGGATTCGAATCCAAAAGCCCTTCGACGGCGCGCAATATCCACGTCGAAGTCAGCAAGGAAGATGGCGACCGCCTGATTGCGGAAGGCTACATGATCGTTCCTAGTTGATTTGACGGGGGATTGCGATGGGGAAGGCTTACTCTCAGGATTTGCGCGAGCGGGTCATGGCGGCGGTTGAATCGGGGACTGGCGCTTATGCGTCGGCGTCCATTTTTCAGGT